>JAABUM010000222.1_pt1 | contig 115915 bp, 83 predicted proteins | sample 5559161 | NCBI WGS metagenome assembly JAABUM01 (sample SAMN10711868, study PRJNA513369) | rock metagenome | isolation source: Antarctica rocks | place: Antarctica: Victoria Land, Siegfried Peak nord
GTTAACGCGCAGCACGAGGAGAACCTCGAACTACCTATTAGCGTGTTGGAGTGCGTTAAGCACTTGCCACTGGCGCAGCAAATACCCCGCATTTAATCGACCTGAGCTCGCACATCGATTTGCATTCCCCTGGAGCGAACTCCAAGGCCATGCGGCTCTTCATCGCAAAACACTATTCAGTTTTCAAAGAACATGCTCCGTGGTCGATTCGCAACTCGATGTTCGAGCCACCATTCGTCACAGGCGAAGAGTAATCTTAGCGTCCTCAACGCGGGATGTCAACCCCACGCAGAAAGTTTTCTCAACTCTCTCACTCGCTCCAAGCTTCATCAAAACCCTATATCGACTTTCATCAATCGGGGTTTCACTCAGCTCAGTGTAAGCGTTTGTAGCTCTTAGATTAACGAGGTTCTCATCCAGGCGTTCCCGCGTTTGAGCGCGTCGTCCTGGAAGATGTTGGCTGGTGAGCAGCTTCTTGCGAAGCGCCTCGTGCGGCAACAAGGGGAGATTATAGGGGCGCGCTGCGGATGCGTCAATGGGTTTCGGGGGGATTTCTTAATTATTTCTTCACATTGTCAGTCTGCATCAGTCCGCGTAATTTTTGCCCGCCACGGCTCGATCGGTGAGCGCCCACAAATCGCGGCGCGTGGAGTCGAGCAAGGTCTGGGCGCGGCGGCTGTGCTTGGCACTTTCGTTCTTCAAGGCATCTGATGGATGCTGGAGCCACAGTTCCATAATATCCAGCGCGCTGCTCCATTCCCAGGCCGACTCGACAAGGCCATCATCCAGGCGCTTCCAGGCGCGAGGCACGGGCGAGATGGCGCGCAATCGGCCCGCGTTCAGGCGCACGGTGGCTATGTGAGCGATCAAGGGTGTTCTGGCGGCATCTGCCTCGGCGCGCAGGGCTTGAGCATCGGTGTTGCGCTTGGGCTTCTGGATGGCGGACTGGGCCTCTTCGTAGCGCTCGAAGGATTGCAAAAGCAGCGAGTTGGACCATAGGATGTCGCGCGCTATGGACTCGACGCGGGTGCGATAGCTTTGGCCCAGCGCACTGGCGGCTACGTTCCTGGAGGCTGGCGCGGCAAGTACTTGAGCTGTGGGAGCAAGGGGAGCGGCCAGCGCAACACAAAGGGCGGCATGGCGAAGGTCAATCGTCATAAGGATGAGTGTGCCTAACTAATCGCGGCTCCATCAAGTCAGGGTCGCGTTTGGGCGCGGCGCTCCCAAAAGAAAGAACGCAGCAGGGACTCACATTCCTCTTGCAAGACGCCCCCAAGTACCTGGGGACGGTGGTTGAGCCTGGGGTCGCGCGCGATGTCGAACACGCTGCCGCAGGCTCCTGCTTTTTGATCCCAGGCGCCGAAGACCAAGCGCTCGATGCGCGAAAGCCAGATCGCTCCCGCGCACATCGGGCAGGGCTCCAAGGAAACGTAAAGCGTGACAGCGCAAAGCACACGCTCCTCCAGTACTTGCGAGGCTTGCTTGAGAGCGAGCACTTCGGCGTGGGCCAGGGGATCGTGGTTCAGCTCGCGGCGATTGTGGGCGCGGGCGATAATTTCGTTCTCGAAGACGCACACGGCACCGACTGGAACATCGCTGGGCTCGTGGGCGCGCAGGCAGAGGCGCGCTTCTTCAAGGGCGGCGCGCATCCAGAGCTCGTCTTGGGGCGAGGGCATAAACGAAGAAGCGGCAAGTACTTGCACCTGTACTTGCCGCTTCCTATTGGTGCCCCCACAGGGAATCGAACCCCGATCTTACCCTTAGGAGAGGTCTGCTCTATCCATTGAGCTACAGAGGCAACGGCTCCTCAGTATGACGGCGCGCCCGGCTCGTGCCAACATCAAGCCGGAATCTTTTTGGTGCCAGGAACAAAATGCCGCTCGATCAGCGCGTAGAACAGGCGTCCAGCCGCGTAGCATAGCGCAAGAGAGACGAGCCATTCAAGCAGCAGCATCCAGGGGCGGCCCTCAAGAGGCAGCAGGTGGAGCTTGCCCAGCACGATCAGCTCAGTCTTGCGCCACAGAATCAGGAACGGGCGATGCACCAGATACAGCGAATACGAGAAGGCTCCGACCCAGCTCAGCCAGCGCACCAGAGGCCCTTCGCGCCAGCGCCCGCTCTGCTCAGCGTGTACCACTGCATTCAGCAAAGTCCAGAAGGCCAGGCCCCAAGCCAGGTGCGCGAAGTAAGGCCACACCTTCAGCGCGCGCCCCAATACGCCGAGCACAAGCCACAGCAGCATCAAGGGAATCGAGCGGCTCCAGGAGGGCAGCTCGCGCTTGAGGCAGAAGGCTTCAACTGCGATCATACCCAGGCACCACTGAATCCACAGCGCCACAGCTGAATTCTGCACGTTGAAAGGATAGAGCCAGGCCGGTTCATCGTGGCCCGCAAGTACTTGAGCGCCCAGAGGAACCAGAGCGCCAATCAGTGCGACCACCCAGATGGTGCGCGTGGCACCGGCTCGCCGCCTGAGCCAGAGCAACGGAAAGTAAGCGAGGTAAAAATACTCTTCGCGCGCCAGGGTCCAGAACGCGTTGTTGCCGCCTCGCTCGTCGAAGAGTGGGCTCAAGCCGTGCAACATCGGAACGTGAACTGCGAAGTCCAGGGCCATGCCACGGCTCGAAGCAAATGACAGCTCGGGTCGCCCCGAGGTCTTCCACTGCACCCAAGCCACGCTCATGCTAAAAAGCAGCGCCGCAAGGTAAGGCGGATACAAGCGCCACAGCCGTCGCCTCCAGAAGCTCCAGAACGGAACGCTTGGCGCGATCTGAGGCGAGGAGCGAGCATCGTCGCGAGCCCAGCGCAGGTGGATGCAAAAGCCAGAGATCACGAAGAACAAGGGCACGCCCTCACGCCCATAGCCCAAGGCCAATGCGAGCAGGTTCAGCCAGGGATGCTCATGACGCGCGCCCATCTGCAGCTCGTTGGAGTGCGAGGAGACCACGTGGCACAGCACAACAGCCAGAGCCGCGAACCCGCGCAGGAAATCAACCGAGCGCAGGCGGCTGGATTTTAGTAAGCCGGAGGCTTCGGCTGAGTCGCAAGCGAAGCCGCTGGGCTCGGCTATGGAAGCCGAAATGGAAGGCAATGGCGCGGGCATGGCGCGCAAGTATGACGGATTCAACGCCCGAGCCTGAGCCTCAAGTACTTGGAGCCTGCTCGCGCTCCAGCTCGCTCTGGATGTGCGCGAGCAAGCCGCGGCAGCCTTCGCTCACCAGGTCGAAGACCATATCGAAGCCGCCCTCGAAGTAAGGATCGGGCACTTCGCGGATCCAGTTCTGGTGCACGGGCGAGTCTTCGGGCGCGTAGGAGAGCAGGGGCTTGATCTCGGCTCTGTGTTGAGTTGAGGGCTCAGCGAGCCGGCGCACGTTGCGCTCGTTCTGGTCGTCCATGGTCACGATAAAGTCGAAGTCTTCCAAATCGCGTTTGTTGAGGACGCGGGCGCGGCCATCGTAAGGGATGCCTTTCTCTTCCAAGATGCCCAGCGTGCCGGGGTGAGCGGCTGAGCCGGCGTGGTAATCTCCGGTGCCTGCGGAGTCGGCTTCGATGCGGTCTTGGAGCTTGGCCTGGCGAACCAGGTGCGTGAAGACGGCCTCGGCCATGGGCGAGCGGCAGATGTTGCCCAGGCAGACGAACAGGACGCGAATTTTAGGCTGGCTTTGCATGACTTGCAGTCAAGGCGAACGCTAAAGGCCCTTGCAAGTACTTGGGCGCTCCTGTGATAGCGGCGCATCTGAGAGCTGACGCGGCAGCACGCACTGCGCGGTGCGGCGGCGTGTCGGCGTGTCGTTGCGCACACTCGAACACCAAAACTATGAATCTTCGTTCTTCGCCCAGCTCGAACGCGTCTCAATTGAGGTTGCCGCTCGCCAACGCCTCTTGCCTGGCCTTGCTGTGGCTCTTCGAGTCGCGCGTGGGCGAGGCGTTCTGGATTTCTGGAGCACTGTGCTACATTCCTCAGCACTTGGCTCTGCTGCCCACGCTGGCTCTGCTGGCCTGGGCGCTGAGGGAGCATCAGTGGAAGGCAGCGGGAGCTTACGCGCTGACTTTGCTCTGGGTCGCGCACGTTTTCGTGGGCTTGCAGATTCCCTCAAGTACTTGGAGGCGCGCTCAGAACAGGCCTCGGCTGCGCTTGCGGGCGATGGCCTACAACATCCTGGGCGGCCAGAATGGGATTGGGAGCCTGGCGGCCACCATCCGCGCGCAGAAGCCCGATGTCTTGTTTCTGGAGGAAGCCGTGGTCGAGCGCGCAGGCGATCCCGATCCCGTGGCTCTTCTGCACGCGGCTCTGCCCGGCTACTTCGAGGCGAGGGCAGGCGAAGTGTGCATCTTCTCGCGCTTTCCCGTGCTGGCCCAGACCCAGCACGGCTACCCCTACGGAGCCGGATCGAACCGCTTCATCCTCGAAGCCATGCTCGATGTGCGTGGCGTGCCGGTGCGCGTGCTGGGCGTGCATCCCTACACCATTACCTTCAGCGACCCAAACCGCTCGTTTCCCCAGCGCATCGCGCACAGCCTGGGCATCCGCAACAGGCAAATTTCCACGATGCTGGGCATCATCGAGCACGCGCCCAGTACTTGGAAGCCCGCGTGGCGCAAGGCTCCTCTGCTGGTGGGCGGCGACTTCAACACGCCGCCTCGGGGACGTAACTACAACGCTCTGGCGGCCAAGCTGGGCGACTCGTGGCGCGAGGCTGGCTGGGGCATGGGCAACTCGTACTCGGCGGCGCTGCCTGTCGTGCGCATCGACTACATCTGGCACTCGCCGCAATGGACGGCGACTCGCGCTGAGGTCATCAACAGCCGCGCCTCGGACCACAGGCCTCTGGTCGCGGATCTGGAGCTGAGTTGAGCTGAAGAGGCAAGTACTGGCGTTACAACTCGCCGCGCTGCTCCAGGAACTTGCGGTAAATCTCTTCATACAGCCGCACATCGTGCAGCGTATCCTGGGCCGAGGAGCCGAACTCCGAGCCATCGCGCACGCACTTCAAAAAGTGCCGCGCCTCCTCACGGTAAGCCCAGCTTGGAGGCGCGAACTCCTGCGCCAACTGAGGCGGCTTGGCCCCATCCCCGGCGCGATAGATTTCCAGCGTGGCCGGAACTTCCTTTTGCATCAGGGGCGGCGCCTGCGTCTTGAGCCAGGCCTTCTCGAAATACAATTGCGTGTGCTCTTCCCAGGCGTGGAAGTTGGTGTAAGCACTCTCGACAACGGCGCGATGCCCGTGGATGCTCAGCACAACCAAGCCCGTCATGCCGTCCTCATCGAGCTGAACCGAATCCACACGCGCGCTTCCATCCGCATCATCAAGGAAGAAGCGCAGCAAGTTGAGGTTGTGCGTCCACTGCTGCAGATAGTTGAGATACGCGCCATACCACAGAGAGGGCAGCCACTCGGGGCACTCATCCGGGGCCGGAGGAGCCGGCGCGCCCGAGCTTTCGACGAGCACGTTGGGGTCTTGAGCATAGACCCAGTTGCCTCCGAAGCCGTGGTTGCGCGCGAGCAGCATCTTTCCCATTTCGCCTGAGCTTAGCCACTGCTGAGCGTAACGCTTGAGCATCAAGTTCCCGGCGTCGTAACGCTTCATGTAGCCCACCATGAGCCGAGCTGAGCCGCTCTCGACGGCATCGACGATGGACCGGGCTCGGGCCAGAGAAACGGCCATTGGCTTCTCCATGAAGACGTGCTTGCCCGCGCGCACCAGGTCTTCGGCGATGCGGCCCTGCAAGGCGTAGGGAGCCGAAACTCCCACGGCTTCGATGTCCGGGTCCGCCGCGACTTCCTGGTGTGAGGCGTAGACCCTGGGAATGTTGTAACGCGTGGCCACGCTCGACCCGAGTTCGGGACGGGCTTCGGCCAGGGCGAGAAACTCGCACTCGGGCTGAGCCGCGAAGTTGGGAATGTGGATGCTCTGGGCCACGAAGCCGCAGCCGATGTAAGCGAAGCGCACGGGGTTGGCGTTCTGGTTGCTCATCTTTTGTAAGGCCGCTCTTCGATCATCAGCAAGCGTGGGAAGTCGGTGGATGCGAGAGAGATTCGCGTTGGTGTTGTGGCGCTGCCTCGCTCAAGTACTTGCACGGGCTCGCTCCTGCCCGTCCACGGATCATACAGAGACACACTGCCCAGCATCTCGCTCAACCCGCGCACGCTCAAGGTGTAGCGCTCGGGCGCCAGATCCTGCCTCACGTCGCGCGTCATCACATAGAAGGCCACCACCCACTTGTGAGCATTCACCTGATACGGCAGCCAGGTCAGCACATCACGGTTGAGCAGGTCGGGGTGCGCGGGCGTGCCGTCGCCGCTCCACTGCTTCCCTCCTCCTCTCACCTCGATCAGATCCAGAGGGCGCACCTTGTCAGGCGTGAGCGCCGCGTCCAACCCTTCGCTCATCTTGCTCACGATGCGGCTCAGGGTGCGCAGGGCGGGCGAGAAGTACTTGGTGTCATCAAACTTAGGGTCTGAAGCGAGCGCGGGCTGCGCTTTGGAAAGCGCGATAAAATCGTCGCGCACCACGCCAAGCCACAAATCGCGGGCGTTGGCTGAGTAAGGGTAAATGCGCTCGACGCCCTTGTTGTTGAAGAAGAGCCAGGTGCGAGCCAGTGTTTTGGCCTTCAGGTCCAGGGCGCGCTGCTGATTCTTGATGCTGTTTTCTTCAGGTGCCCAGCCCATCTCGGTGAACCACGTCCACACCGGAAGTACTTGGCCGTTCACGGTGCGCGCCAGGCGTCCGTGCTTGGTGCCGTAGATATCGGTTGCTAGAGGCGCGGTGTCGCGCATCAGGCTCTCGGTCTGGCCCCAGGTCGCGTAGTATTCGGGGAAGGTTGCCTCATAAGTTGGGTAGAAGCCGCCTTCTTTTTCGCTTTGGCCCAGCGCGTTGATGATGTCGCCGTGCGATTTATCTTTGGGATAATCGCGCAGCCCGGCGTAAGGATGCTTGCTCAGGGCCGAGACGCGAGCCGGATAGTTCGAGCTCGCCGACCACGGAATGGTGTTCGAGAAGCCGTCGCACAGGCGCACGCCACGGAAGTTCTCGGGCTTTTCCTCGGCGACTTCGACCGTGGCCTTGAGCACATCGGCCCAGACTTGATCTTCGTTGTAGTGCGCGAACTCGGGCTTGTAGTAGCGGTTGATGGTGAGGAAGTTCGAGCCGAAGCTCATCTCGTTCCACACCTCGACATCGAAGCCCGCATCATTTGTGGTGGGCCTGGGCTCGGCTGAGGCCAGGGTCTGGCGCGCGAAGTCGCACACGACGCGGGCGTAGCTCTTCCAGCCTTCGCGCGTGGCCTTGTATTCGGGCGAATCAGGCGGGCCAAAAGGCCGGTACTTGAGCGTGGACAGATCAACCGAAGCGCCCGCCTCGCCAAGATCTTTGGGCAAGGGCTGCGACAGCGTGATCGTCTTGCCTTCGATGCGAGTGATGATGGCTTCGCTGGCGATGTAGTCGCTCAGGTTGCGCAGGCCCGAGTAGCCGATCACCAGATCGCTTATGTCATCGAGCTGAACCGAGGTGTCGCCCTTGTGAGCGGGAGCGGCCAGCTTGCGCGAGAAGTAGCGCGTGGGGCCGGGCGCTCCGTGGTGCGCGTTGAGCAAAATCAGCGGGCGGATGTTGTGCTTGCGCATCGTCTTGAGCAGGCGGCTCATGCGCTCGCGCGTCGAGTTGGAAAGCGAGCCGTCCCACTCGATGTTGCCCCAGCCGATCTCGACGCGCCCGTGCCGGATGCCCGCCCGAGCCAGGTGGCGGCACATAGCCTCATCATTGGCCTCGCCTGAAGTATCCATGCCAATGCCCAGGCCGTTGAGGAAGAAGGCGGCGGGCATCGTCTGCGAGTAGGCGCGCCAGGGCTGGAGCCAGGGCGAAGAGGAGCCAAAGGGCACCGAAGTCAAGTACCTGGGGTCGATGTAAGGCGCCCTCAGCGCTGATTCGGGAGGTTTGGGCTGGGCCAGGACGGGCGCGGCCAGCAGGATGGCGGCGAGGAGAAGGCGCATAAGAGCAGTGTGCCCACGGATCGCGTGAACCTCGCATGAACTCAGCAGCCAGCACAACGCAAGGACTTGCGGCGCGGCCTTGGGGCGTATTGACTGCGCGCCATGAGCGTTTCTTCCAACTCCTCGTTCTCAGCCGCACCGCACGTAGGCGTCTCCTCGTGGAGCCTGCACCGCACGCTGGGCTCGCCCCACTTTGATGGCCTGAATTTCACCACGTCGCAAGAGCCCAAGCCCGGCGCCATCGACCTGCTCGACTTGCCTGCCGAGCTCCAGAGCCACGGCTTCAACCACCTGGAGCTGTGCCACTTCCACATCCTCTCCTCTGATCCCAAGTACTTGCACGCCTTACGCGAGCAGATCGAGCAAAACAACGTCGCGCTGTGGGCGCTCTTGATTGATGAGGGCGACATCTCGCACCCAACTGAGGGCGAGCGCTGGGTCGAGTGGAACAAGAAGTGGATCGATGTGGCCTCTGAGCTGGGCTCGCGCCACGCGCGCATCATCGCGGGCAAGCAAGAGCCCACGCCCGAAAACCTGAACCGCTCTAAAGAAGCGCTGCAAGTACTTGCCGACTACGCGGACTCGCGCCAAGTGCGTCTCCTGATTGAGAACTGGTTCGACCTCTTGCCCGGCGCGGATCAAGTGCTGTGGATGCTCGATGAACTGGACGGCAGGGTCGGCTTGAAGGTGGACTTCAACAACTGGAAGGCGCCGTACAAATATGAGGAGCTGCCCCGCATCGCCGCGCGAGCCGAGAGCGCGCACGCCAAGTGCGTCTTCGAGTCGCCGCTGCAGCCCGACGAAGCAGACTTCACGCGCTGCCTGGAGATGCTGCGCTCGACTGGGTTCAGCGGCCAGTACACGCTGATTTACGACGGCGCGGCAGCGGACGAGTGGGCGCACTTGAACATCGAGCGCGGGATCGTGCAGCGCTATCTGTGAGCCGAGACGTTTGGCCCTCACGCCAAGAGGCCGCTGCAAGTACTTGCAGCGGCCTCACTACTTCACCACCCTGCTACCCATCCACGTGGATTTTGGGCCTTCTGCCTGGGTCGGGCTCGGCTTGTCTGAGGACTTCGCGCGTCACGGGGGCGGTGTCGCCCTGGCCAAAGGCTAAGTAGCGCAGCATGAAGACCAGGGGGTTGCCCTCGCTCCAGGCGAAGTAAGCGTGGGGGCGCTTGCCCGTGGTGTCACGCAAATACAGCAAGAGCGCGGCGATAGCGTTGGGCACGCTGGGAGCCGAAGAGCGCAGAACGCGGTAGCCATCGACTTCCACGCCCTGCACCAAGAGGTTGCCCGAGAAGTCGGAAGCGTCCGAGACATCGACTTCCAGGAACATGATTGGCATCGAGGCCGGGATGTGCGAGTCGAGCCTCTGGCGGTCTTCTTTCTCCGCGTATTCCTTCGAGTCTCCGTCAGTGCGTTTGTTGGCGATGATGCGCGGCCCATGGTTGTGCGAGCCGCTGATGGCTTCCTGAATGAACCTCTGGGCCGCCTCATCCAGCGTCACACGATCAATGCGCAACTCAGTCGTCCTCAGAATGCGCGACAGCAGCGAGATGAAGATGATCGTGCCGATGAAGAACGAGGCGATCTTCAGGCCCTCGGGCCGGTCGAAGACGTTGACGACAGTTGTGTAGGCGAAGACCAGGGTCGAGAGAGCGAAGCCCGTGGCCGCGCCCTTCTGCCTGGCGCTGCGCGCCGAGAGCATGGCCGCGAACGAGGCCGAGGTGATCAAGACCAGCACGCCTGTGGCGTAAGCTCCGCCTTGAGCGTCCACATCGGCCCTGAACAAGAGCGTCACGACGAAGCCTATGACCGAGAACACAATGACCAGGGGCCGCGAGGCATTGGCCCAGTTAGGAGCCATGCCGTAGCGAGGCAGGTAACGGGGCACCAGGTTCAGCAAGGCGGCCATGGCCGAAGCGCCCGCGAACCACAGGATCAGGATCGTGGAGACATCGTAGAAGGTGCCGAAGGTGTCGCCCAGCAGGATGTGCGCGAGGTAGGCCAGGGCGCGCCCGTTGGCGGCTCCGGGCTTGGCCAGATCCACGCAGCCCGCGATGCCCCTGGTCGTGCCCGCGCCGCAGAACTCGCGCGCCGGAATCAGGGCCGAGGTCGCGAAGCTCGAAGTGATCAGGAACACGCTCATGATCGCGGCGGCTGAGGTCAGCAGCTTGCGCGTGTTGTTGATGCGCCCCTGGGGAACTACGGGGTCATCGCCCTTGTCGCCCTTAACAGTCGGCATCACGGCCACGCCCGTCTCGAACCCCGACAGGCCCAGGGCCAGGCTGGGGAACACCAGCAGCGAGTAGCCCACCAGCAAGAAGGGATTACCGTGCGACTGCCCCCACATACTCACCGTGAAGCCCTTGATCAGCTGAGGGTGAGTGAACAGCTCGAACAGAGCGCGCCCCACCACAACGGCGTTGAGCACCAGGTACACGCTGGTCAGGCCAACGGCTAGCCCTATAGCCTCCTTAAAGCCCTTCAAGAACACGGCGCCCAGCAGAGCCAGCAGGAACAGGGTGATGGCGATGCGGTGGTCGTGCGCCCAGCCTGGGTGGATGAAGTTGCCCGAGTAAGGGTTCTCGATGATGTGCTGGGCCGCATCAGCCGCCGAGAGCGTCATCGTGATGATGAAGTCCGTGGCCGCGAACCCCAGCAGAGCCAGCACGAACAGCTTGCCCTGCCACCAAGACAAGAGCCTCTCCAGCATCGCGATCGAGCCCTGGCCGTGCGGCGATTCCTGAGCCACGCGCTTGTAAATAGGCAAAGCGCCAAATAGAGTCAGCAGCACCAGGATCAGCGTGGCCACCGGCGAGAGGAACTGAGCCGCCAGGAACGCGATGCCGGGCTGGTAGCCAAGCGTCGAGAAGTAGTCCACTCCCGTCAGGCACACGACCTTCCACCACGCCTGGACGTGGTGCTGGGCGCCCTCCGCATTTTCATAAGGCCCCTCGTGATGCCCCGCGCTCTGATCCGCCAGCATCCAGCGGCCCAGCGAGCTCAGGGGCTTGGTGCGCCGCTGCTCCTCGCTCATCTCGGGCTCGATGGCATCGGGTGAAAGGTCGCGGCCGCCCTTGCCCGCACCTTCCTCAGCCCCTGCTGAAGCCCTCACAGCAGCCAGCGTCGAAGCGGGAGGCTGCCCGCCGCTCTGCTCCGGCAGATCATCGCCTGCGGGCAAGGAAACTTGTTCCACTGGTTTCATAACATCCTCTCACACGCCTGGAGACACCGCGCAAGTACTTGGCAGCGCTAAGCCCACGGCGCTCCTACTTCCAAAAGCAACTGTTGCGCCGCCCCGCACGCCACCTGGAACGCCTCGTTCGCGCTCATCTGCGCGAACTGCTGGTTGGCCTGCCCACTCGGGCCAGTCGCCATCACGGCCTTTGAGTGCTGAAGGTGCGGCTCCACAGCCACAGGCCCGCTCCAGCCACACGCCACCGCATCTTGCAAGATCTCGCGCACCCGCCCATTTCCCTGGCCAACAGGAACGTGCTGGTTGTCCGCCGTGGAATCCTTGAGGTGGAACGAGTCTGTGAAGGGCGCAAGTACTTGCCAGGCCTCCCACACATCCTCGCCGCTCTGGTTGAAGTTGTCGAAGTCGAAGATCATCCTGAAGCTCTTCTCATCCCTCAACTCGCGAGCGATGGTCAAGACATCCGCGCCCAAGTCGCCGAAGATGTGGCGCTCGTTCTCGTGGAACAAAATCAGCCCTTCCTCGCGCGCCACAGCACGCAGCGCCCCGAGCCTCCTCAGCGATTCTTCCCGCCATCGATTGTGCTCGACGCCTTCTTTGTTGTAGTAGGAGAAGATGCGGATGCTCTGGCAGCCCAGGATGTCGCCCACGCGCGATAGGTGCTGAAGCTTGTGAGCTTCGGGCTCGAAGGGCTCGGCGATGTCGATCTTGCCCAAGGGCGAGCCCAGCATCTGCACCTGGAGCCCGGCTGCGTCCAGCTTGCGCTTGATGATGTGGGCCTGCTCAACAGGAAGCGCGGCGATGTTGAAACCGTCCACGCCACGCAGGTCCAGGAACCCGAGGCCAGCTTCTTGGGTGGCCTGGATCTGGTCTTCAATCGAGTTGCCGGCTTCGTCGGAGAAGGCGCTCAGCGTCCACTGGTGAGAGGTGTTCATGGTGCGGTGAATCAAACAGCGGCAGTATATGGCTTCCCAAACGTCGCAAGCATTTGACGAATGGCCAAGTACTTGTGGCACCTACTCGCGCCGCGCCTGGTTGCTTAGCGCGGCGGGAGCAAATTCCTGGGCAGCTTACAGATCATGGTGAAGGCCGGGTCGAACATATTGCCCAGCTCGAAGCGTGCAGCGTGGCCGATCAGCAGGTTGGACGTGCCCTGATCCAGCCCCATCTCGCTCAGCCAGCGCAGCATCTCGCCCACGGCGTGCTGCAACGCGGCATCCAAAGGCCGCGCGTTGCCCACAGTAAACACATGAGTCGAAGTCTCGCCACGCGGCCAGATCTGAACCGAGCCCCCAGCCTGAGCCTTGAGGACGCGCACCGAGAAGCGCACGTCCATCGAGATTTCGATGCCCGTTCCAGCCAGTTCGCCGTCGCCCTGCAGAGCGTGTCCATCGCCCAGGAAGAAGAGCGCGCCGGGCTCGGCCACGGGAAAGTGCACCGTGACGCCTGCGACAAAGCCGGGATAGTCCATGTTGCCGCCGTGCTCAGCTGAAGTGGCTGTGGAAATCCTCTCGCCTCCACGCGGAGACACGCCGAAGCAGCCCAGCATAGGCGACAAAGGCAGCTTCAGGGCCAAAGGCAAAGCCAGCCCAGCCGAAGCGGAGGGCTCCAGCAAAGTCGCCGTGCCCGCGCCATTGTCCACGCGCCACACGGCATCGCGAGGCGAGTTTGGAGTCGGAGCGGGCAGCCCGTTCACCTCTTGAGGCGGCACCGCGAGAGGAGCTAAACGCGCGCTGGACCATCCGACTTCGCGGTTGGGCCTGATGCTTTCCAGAGTCACCGTGAGCGTGTCGCCGGGCTGAGCGCCTTCGACGAAGAACGGGCCGGTCTGAGGATTGGGCGAGGAGGCGCGGGCGTCGCCCTGTGCATCGTGGCCCGCAGCGTCCAGCGTGCTGGTCTCGATGGCGTCGCCGTCCTGCACTCTCAGCACGGGCTCGTGGGCGCCCAGAGTGTTGTGGAAGCGCGAAGGCTCGAAGCGATGCGTTGTCATAGAAAGAGCGGCCAGACGAAGCGCGGGCGCAGCCTCAAGTACTTGCACATCGGCTGGAGCGCGGCAATGGCTCGGTATTTAAAGCGGGCGTTCACACCTGATTGGCGAGTGTGGTTAAGCTTGGATTCATGGCTAATCGTCAGAACATCGGTACGGCTCAGAAAGCACTTTCGGTCAACCTGGACGCCACGCGCTACGGCACCTTCGCCGAGATCGGCGCGGGCCAGGAGGTCGTGCGCTGGTTCTTCCGCGTCGGAGGCGCCAGTGGCACCATCGCCAAGAGTATGTCGGCTTACGACATGACCGTTTCGGACGCCATCTACGGCCCCTGCTCGCGCTACGTGTCGCGCGAGCGCCTCTTCACCATGCTCGACCACGAGTATGAGTTGCTCTCCGAGCGCCTGTGCCTCAAGCGCGGCGAAACCACTGCGTTCTTCGTCTTCGCCGACACCGTGGCCACGCGCTCCTTCAGGGGCACCAACGAGTGCCACGGCTGGATGGGCGTAAAATTCCAGACCGCGCCCGACTCCGAGCCCAACCAGGTCATCATCCACGCCCGCCTGCTCGACAAGGACAACTTGAGCCAGCAAGAAGCCATGGGCATCCTGGGCGTCAACCTGTTGCACGGAGCCTTCGAGCTGTGGCACTCGCCCGAGCTGCTGATGGAATCGCTGCTCGACAACCTTTCACTCGATCGCATCGAAGTCGATATGATCAAGTTCAGCGGCCCCGATTTCAAGAGCGTGGACGGGCGACTAATGGCCCTCAAGCTGGTCCAGCTGGGCTTATCGAACGCGGCCATGTTCTCGGCTCAGGGCGAGGTGCTCCAACCCTCCGAGGCGTTGCACAAGAAGCCCATCATCGTGGAGCGCGGGAGCTTTCGCCCTGTCACGTTGGTCAACCTGGATATGCTCGAATGCGCCTACTCGCAGTTCTCGGCTCAGGAAGATGTGGAGGGCGACAACGTGCTGCGCATCTTCGAGATCACGATGCACAACCTGATGGCCACGCGCGACGAGAGCGGCGAAATCGACTACCACGACTTCCTGGCCCGCGTCGACCTGCTCGCCTCCACTAACGCCACCGTCCTCATCTCGAACTACTTCGAGTATTTCCGGCTGGCGGGCTACCTCAACCGCATGACGAGCGAGAAAATCGGCATCTCGATGGGCATCCCGAGCCTGCGCGACTTGTTCGACGAGAAATACTACGCCGATTTGGAAGGCGGCATTTTGGAATCGTTCGGGCGCTTGTTCAAGAGCGGCCTGAAGCTGTATGTGTATCCACTGAAGGACCCGGTCACGAGCCAGCTCATCACGGTGCAGAAGATGAAGGTCGCGCCTCATCTGGTGAGCTTGTATGAGCACCTGGTCGAAAACGGCTCGATTGAGTCGATCGACTTCTACCAGCGCGACTACCTGCACATCTTCTCGCGCGACGTGCTCAAGAAGATCGCGAGCGGCGACCTGTCGTGGGAGAAGATGGTGCCGCCCCAGGCCGCCGAGCTCATCAAGCAGCGCTGCTACTTCGGCTTCCACGGCGGCGAGTGCGAGCACGACGGCACAAACAACGCCGCTGTGGCTGAAGTGGCTGGAAAGGAAGCTGCAAGTACTTGAGGCTGATGTCGTGCACCGTTAAGGCAGCTTAGAGCGTGTCAGGAGAAGACACATGAACGGCAGAACTCCGCTTCCTCGGCTTGCCTCATGCTCGATAGATGCGCTCAGCGCCTCCAAAGTGCGTAACAAGTTCTGGTACTCTTCGTGGGGTGCGAGTCAACATCCTCAAGAGGAAGTCTCAATCTCGCGCACAGAGACATCATCGGCGATGATGTCGAAACATCCGTATTCATCGAATCCCAAACGAAAATGACGGACGTTGTAAAAGCGCATCTGTTCCGCCAGACCTCTGCCCGCGCGGTACTTTTGCGACTTGGAGAGGATGTCCGCGATGTAGGGCGAGTTGGTGATTTCGATCAGGCCAAACTCGAAGTCGTCGGCATCGGACTCGAAATCGTTGTAGTCAATCTCGTCATACGTCCATCTGTATTGGAAGACGTCCTTGAAGGTCAGCTCTCCCATCCGGGAACCTTCATCGGAATAGCAGCTGTGATACTTGATGACCAACTGCACCAGTTCGTAGCGTTTGCTCACGACCTCAACGATAGGCCTATCATCTAAAATCGTGCCGCCTCCGGGAATGGGAATGAGAGTATGGGACATGGTTCTCTAACAATGCTCTCAGTATTTCCACACAAGCGCAAGCCAGGCGAACACGCAGATCATGCTCCCATTGAGAGGCGTCCTTGGTCGTCATAGTCAAACACGGGGCGGTCACTCTGTAAAATCTCACGCTACCCCTCCAATGTTGATGATATGCCTCAAGTACTTGCAGCGTCCTCGCCGCCCTGCGCCAGCTTGCGAACCGCTTCCAGCGTATCCACCTCAGCCGCTGTCTTGTCGGTGCGAATCCTCAGAATGCGCGGGAAGCGCAGTGCGAAGCCGCTCTTGTGGCGCGGCGAAGGCTGCACGCGGTCGAAGGTGATCTCGAAGACGATCTTGGGCTCGACGACGCGGACTTTGCCGTGCGCGTATTCGGCTGTGGTGTGCTCGCGGAACCACTGCGAAAGCTCCTCGACTTCGGCATCTGTGAGCCCCGAGTAGGCCTTGCCTACGTTGAGCAGCGCCGGATCGTCTTCGGAGGCGCGCACGGCGAAGGTGTAATCGGAGAGGAACTTGGCGCGTCTTCCTGAGCCGACCTCAACCGAAGTCACCACGACATCCAGCGTGGCCAGCGCGCGCTTGATCTTGAGCCACTCCTTGCCGCGTCGCCCAGGCTTGTAAGTGGCGCGCGGGTCTTTCACCATCAAGCCCTCGTTGCCGCGCTCGCGGGCGGCCTCGAACTCCTCATCCAGGTTCTCAATCGAAGCGAAGAGCTGCGAGGGTGCCAACTTGGTGCGCACGCCATCAAACTCAAGTCGTTGCAGAGATTCGCGACGCGTGGAGAACGGCTCATCGAGCAGGACGCGGCCATCCATAAACAGAACATCGTAGGCGATAAAGGCGGCTGGAATCTCGGCAAGTACTTGGGGAGTGGGAGCCTTGCGCCCCAGGCGCTTCTGCAAGTCCTGGAAGGGCGCGATGGTTCTGCTTTCCAGATTGACGGGCACGATCTCGCCGTCCAACATCAAGCCCTCTGGAGCCGAGCTCAGCAGAGCGGCCAGCGACTCAACCAGGTCGGGGAAGGCGGGCGTGATCTCATCCAGAGTGCGCGAGAACAAGGCCACGCGCGTCTTGGATGGATCATCCAGATCGCGGCCTATGTGGGCCTGGGCGCGGATGCCATCGTATTTGTCCTCGACCACAAAGGCAGAGGGCAAGAGGCGCGCGACCTCGTCATTGTCTGAGGCTGGCGAGGCGAGCATGAACTTGAGCGGCAGGAACAAGCTCAGCTCAGCGCTCTGGAGTTGGTCGTGGCGTGCCAGAAGCGCGGCCTGGCCGATGTCGCCGCACAGCATATTAGCGCGCTGGATCTCGGCGACTTTCTTGTTGCAGGCGCGCGCCACGGCGTCTTCAACCGCGCTTTCCTTGAGCCCGATGCGCAAGTCGGCCACGAGCAGCTTGACCAAGTACTTGGCCTCCAGAGGAGCCAGCTTGCCCAGCATCTCAGAAAGCAAAGCGCGCTTGGCCAACGAGCCCGAAGTCTTGGCGAGCAAGGCGCAGAACTCAGCCACGCCCAACAGAGACAGGTGCCCTTCGCGCAGAGAGGCAGGCGTTTGCATCATGGCTTCAAAGGCCGCGTCTCCAGGGTCGCCCAGAGTCACTAAGCGCTGGCGCAGGTGGTTCTCCCCGGCTCCGCTGGAGGCTTGGATGGCGTGCATCAGAGCGGCTCCGCCCACGTTCACAGTGCGGCCCTCGCGAGGCGAGAACACAAAGCCCCCGAAGAAGCGCGCGGCCAGAACCAGGTCCTGGTCGGTAAGAGGCTCGAAGTAGAGCGCGATGACGGCGGCTTTTTCGAGCCTCTTGGTGGTGGCACGGATCAGCTCAGCGGCCCGGCAGAAATAGAGGAAGGGCGAGGAAGGAGAGGAAGTTTGCATGGCTCCTCTGTGACGCGGCGTGATGCGTGCCCACAAGCGGCCCGTCGGGTTGCTGTTCCCAATACTGGCCGCCAGTGCGTGGGCCGTAGGGCACAGCTTACGGCGCCGTTGCCGATTTGCCGAGAAGATGAAAACGTCAAGTACTTGAGCGGCGGCCACGGGATGGGAGTTTCAAGCGGAGCGGAAGACCAGGAAAAATTGGTTGGAGAGGAACTCGTGGCGCTCGTTGAGCTGCCAGCCTGCTGCTGTGGCTTCGGCGATCACGTCCGTGGCCGCGACCCAGTGGTTGATTGGCGTGGGCGGGTAGCCGTGGCGCGTGTCATCGAAGTCAATGATGGCCAGCCGCGCGCCTGGCCTGGCGTAGCGGTGCAGCGTGCGCCCAAACGCCACGGGATGCTGCACCTCGTGGTACGTCGTCAGCAGCACAAAGCAGTCCACAGGACGTGGCAGGCGCGGATCGGCGGAAGTCCCCAGCACGACGCGGACGTTGCTGTAGCGGAGTGCCACCTTCCTCAGCGCGGGCAAGAAGGCGCTCTGGATCTCTTCGGCCAGCACCACGCCGCGTGGCCCCACAGCCTTGCTCAAGCGGCCAGAAAGGTAGCCCGAGCCCGCACCGATGTCAGCCACCGTTTCGCCCGGCCTTAGCCTCAGCTCGCGCACGATGCGCTCGGGTTGTTGCCAGCGGTCGCGCGACCAGGGTTCCAGCAGCTCGTGCGCCAAGCGAGGATCGAACAGGGGTGCGACATAGCGCGACGCTTCGGGCGCAGCCGCTTGCTGGGCGCGCCCTCCACAGCCGCACTGTGCGGTTGCAGCAGCGCTCAGGGCAGCGCACGCCGGTACAAGTCCCTTGGAACGAGCCAGACGCGGGGCGTTCAACGAGCCTCATCCTCATAGACCAGGGTTGGGTTGGCCAGATAGATCTCGCCGTTTGTGGCCGGGTTGCCCGCGCCGTCGAGCAAGAAGACCGAGTCCCAGGCCAGAGCGCCGTGGATGATGCCGTCGTTGGCTCCGCCCCAGTGGCCTGGGTTGCGGCTGCCGTCCAGAGCGAAGGAAACCAGCTTCCAGCCCTTCCAGCTTTCGGATTGAGGGTCGCCCGCGGGCTGGAAGGTCTGGCCGCTCTCGTCGCGCACGCGCAGCCTGAGCTGGTTGTTCTGCCCATCTCCGAGCACCCACAGCTGCAAGTACTTGGGGCGGCCTTCGATCTTCAAATTGGCTGGGGGCAACACGCGCACGAACTTCCAGCCCGCGTCCCACGAATACGACAGCCTCAAGGCCTTGATCTGCTGTTCTCCCAGAGGCGTAGGGGCCTGGGCCAGGCTCAGGCTCTGCGTCGAAGCGACCTTCATGTCGCCGTCGGGCACCACGGCGTAATCAGCGTCGGCTCCCGCGCGCGAAAACGAGTCCAGGGCCACAAAGCGCAGCATCCGGGGCCGCGTGATGGCGTGCCCGCGCGAATCGAAGGCAGCCACCGAAACGCGAGCTTGGCCCTGAACCCGGCCGGGCACAGATAGGCGCGCTTCGGTCTGGTTTGGGGCCAGGCTGTAAGGAATAGTTATGGGCCTCTGGTTTTGCAGCGTGACTCGAACCGAGCCGCTCTCGGCATCGCCCACGGGGTTCTCGACGCGCACGGCGAGCGAGCCTGGCCTCTCGCCCGCCTCAAGCCGCACGCGCAGAGGGTTGGCGACTCCGATCTGGCCGGCCTGGGCGAAGGCTCCGCTCCTGTCGCGGCTGATGATCTGGAAGGGCTCGCCGTCGCGCAGCAGAGGCTCGCGGGCACTCTCTCTATTGGCCGGAAGCGTGGCTCCGTTCAAGACGCCGGGCGCGGGAGCCGCTTCCTCAGATGCGAACACATAGGGCGCGCGCACCCACTTTTCCAGGGGAAGGGTTTCCCAGCGTGCCGCGCGCAACCACAGATCATTCGAGCCGCGCGGCGTGATGTAGCTCACCGAGTCCGAAGCCGAAAACAAGAGCTTGCCATTTTGCGAGCTCAGCTCAGGCCGAGCCCGGCCCAGAGCATCCACAACCGAAAACGAGCCCGGCGAAGCCGGAAGAGAAAGCGTGCGAGGCGAGGCGGTGGGCTTCTCCTTCGAGGTCGGCTCGCTGGTCCAGGCCGCGATCTTCACCGCCTGCCCGCGCGAGAAGAGCAAGATCCACTCGTCCTCGCGCCCCGTCCACAGGCGCTTGTTGAACGAGTATCCATCGAGCTGCTGCGACAAGGTGCGCGCCGCGATGTAAGCCGGCTTGGGATCGTAAGGAGTTTGGCGGCCTGCGAAGAGCTTGTTCTGCACGCTGCCGAAGTGGTGCTCGGGGTCCTTGGGGTCGATCCCGTCTTCGTGCCAGTCATACCAGATCGAGATAGGCACGCGGTTATATAAGTTGCTCAGCCACTGGCGCGGCAAGTACTTGGCCTGCAAGTTCTCGTCGAAATCGTTCCAGGCCGAAGAGTAGCCCCACTCGCCCGAGAGAACGGGCACATCTTTGCCACGAGGCTTGTATTGCTCGATCAAGCGCCTCAGCTCGCGGTAGTCGGTGTTGGCCGTTTCGGGCGTGTTCTGGCGGTAGGGATGAACCGAAACTGCGTCCCAATATTGCAGCAGCCCCATCTTGAAGCAGGTTTCGATGAAGGGCAAGTCAATGCCCGAGGTCGCGGGGCCAACCACGCACTCCTGGGGCAGAGCTGTCCTGATGGCGCGCGAGGCTTCCAGCGCCAGGCGCGCGTAAATCGAGGCGTCGGGCACGGGCTTCCAGAAGGTGCTTCCGTTGGGCTCGTTCCAGATCTCCCAGATGATGCCCCGCCCCTTGAAGTGACTGACCGCAGCCACGGCCCACTTCGCGAAGGCCGCGCGGTAAGCGGGCGTGTCGGCGTCTTCGGTGGCCGGGCCGCCCTTGCTCGATGGCGAATAGAGCGCGTTGCCGTAGTCCAGGATGAAGTAGGGCTTGAGCTTGTTGGCGGCTAAAGTCAGGGCCAGCTTGTCGTAGGCCGCGAAGTCGTAGATGCCCTTCTCACGCTCTGTGGCGTCCCAGGCGAAGTCCATTCGGATGACACGGTAGCCGCCCGCTGCCATCATCGCGGCCTCGCCCGGCTTCTCCTGCGTGAAGTGGATGTTGGTGCCCAGAGCATCCGGCACGCGCAAGGGAGGCAGCGCGGGATGAGGGCGCCCCCAAGTACTTGAGGCCGCATTTTGAGCGTGCGCCGAGGTGCACAGCAGAGCCAGAGTCAGAGCCGGGAGTAGCGGCGAGGCGAGCGCGAAGGGTTTCATGGTGATGGATTGAGCGGCGGGGCAACGCGGCACGTCGGCTTTGGAGAGAAGAGGGCGCAAGCCCCGCTCACCAACGCACATCAACTGAGATTTGCTTTAGACCTCGGCGCGGCATCAAGTGGCGCTCGGAGATTATGCCCGTCTGATGCGCTTCAAAGCACGTGTTTAACAGATGGATCGTCGCTCTCTCAGTCGCCCAGGTCTGCGCCGCCCTTGCGCAGAGAGTCCTGGATAGCACGTGTGAGCACATAGTCCTTGACCAGTTGGTGCGGGGTCCGTCCCTTGCGTGCGCATTCCCAGGCCGCCACGCCCGCAGCTTCGCCAGCGGCCATGGTCACGGGAATCACGCGGGCCGAGCCAGCCGCCGAATAGGTCGCGGACAGCGAGCGCGAGGCCACGAACACGTTGTCCACGCCCCGAGGGATCAGGCAGCGCAGGGGAATCGTGTAGTAGTAGCGTCGAGGCCCGTAAGGGTTCGTCTCGGTCTTCGAGTAGGGGTGCAAGTCGAGCGGGTAAGCCGCGTGCGCGATGCGGTCGGAGAACTTGGTCTGGCCCCGAATATCGCTCACCTTGAGCGAGTAGTGGCCGTGGATGTGGCGCGTCTCGCGGATATACAGCTCGGGCGCCACGCGTCCCAGCGTGGCCTTCTCGAAGCCCGGCATCTTCTTGCGCAAGTACTTGAGGAAGAACGGCAGCTCGCGGACGCCTTCGTCGCGCGCTTTCTGGCGCGAGGCCGGGTCGATGCCGTTCACGTTGACCAGGTTGAGCGTGTTGAGGACGACGCTGCCATCGCTCTGGCGCCCGAAGTTGATCGAGAGCACGATGATGTCAGGCCCGTGCGGCTTGTAGCCCTTCACGATGTCGCCTCGCTCCCAGGCGTAGTTGCCCATGCCTCCGCCCAGCCTCAGCCACACCCGCTCCGACTGCTCCAGACGCCCCTTGGCTCCGCCCAGCTTGCTCGTCCCCTTGGCCACCGAGCCGGGCAACCCAGGCGGCAGCATCGACTTCACGCCAGGCGCGCTCAACGAACCCTTAAGCTGAGCCTTGAGCTTGGCCTCACGATCTTGGAGGGCGAACATCTCGGCCAGGCGCTTCTTCTGGGCGCGCGAGGTCGGCGCGATGTCGATGGCATCGCGCGCGTTGGGCCTCTGGCTCATGAAGATGGCGCGCCTGCCCGAGACGTAGTCGCGCACTCGGCTCCAGTTCACGCCCTTGACCGAGAACAGCAGGCCAGCCGACTGCATCTTCTTGTCCGGGTTGGCATCCTCGCGCCCGATGTAGAAGCCCGAGCCGGCCATGGTCGCCACGTCAGCGTCGTTGGTGGCGTCCACAAGTACTTTGCAGCCTATGGCGCGCGTGGTCTTGCCCTGCTGGATCTGGATGCCGACCAGCTTGTCGCCGTCCTTGTATGCGGACGAAACCTCGACGTTGGGGATAAAGCGGATGTTGGGCTCGGCGGCCAGCGAGCTGTCGAAGAGATCTTGCGCGCGGCTGATGTCGCACGAGACGCCCAGCTGCTCGAAGAACTCGGCGAAGATGCCGTGCACGCGCGCCGTCTCGCCTGGCTTGGCCATCACGTCGAACATATTGAGCATCGCATACACGATGTCTCCTCCGGCGTGCGCGTGCTTGTCCACCACGATCACCTGCGACCCGCGCCGAGCCGCAGCCAGAGCAGCCGCCACTCCCGAAGGCGTCGCGCCCGCCACAACCACGTCGCATTGCAAGGCTCCCGCGTGCTCAAGGTCGCTCGCGCTGAGCACGTGCCCCACGCTGCCCCAAGTACTTACTCCCGAAACCACCACAGGCCCCAGCGAAAGCCGACGCGCGAACTCGCGCAGCGGCGACACCGAGCGCGCATTAAACGAGCGCCCCAGAGCGTGCCCCAGAGTATCATCGGCCCCGCCCAAAGAGCGAACACGAGCGTTGAGCCCAGCCCAGCCCAGCACGCCCAGGCCCAGCAGCACCAGACCTCGCCGCGCCGTGTGAGCCGCGCCGCCCGCCGCTGCCCGCCTACGCACACGAGTCACGCGCACGGGCTTCACGTTCCGCTCGCCCTCAAGCTCAGGAGAGGGCGCTTCCACTTCTGGAACTTGGGCCTGGATTTGAGCTGCGGCCTCATCTTGCGGCACAAGCCGAGCACTGGAAGAACCAGTCGCGGAAGAAGAGGCGCGCGCTGGCAGCAGCCCAGGCCCACCAACAGCAAACGGAGACGGCCCTTGCCAACCAGGACAAGCCAACTCAGAATTCAACACAGCTACAGGCATCTCCAGAGGCTTGGAGAACAATTCGCTCAACACAGCAACACGAACACGAAACAACAGGCGCATGAGGATTAATATTACCTCTTGAGCCTGTGCATTCCTACCTCGCCCGCGAATTTTTGCTGAGCGGGCAAATGGAAGGCTTGAGAAGCAAATACTTGAGGCTTGAGGAGGCAGCAATGTTTGAGATGGATCACGTGGCCGTGCCCACGGAGAACGTAGCCGCGAGCGTGCGTTTTTACGTGCAGCACTTCGGCGCCCAGGTTTTGTATGAGGACGCGACGTGGGCCTTCCTGCGGCTGGGAGCGGGCAAGCTGGCTCTGGTCAAGCCCTCTCAGCACCCGCCGCACGTCGCCCTGCGCGTGGACGAAGCGGCTCTGGAAGAAGCGGCGTTGCGGGCAGGCAAGCCAGTTGATGCTCACCGCGACGGCACGCGAGGCATTTACGTCGAGGACGACGTGGGCAATGTGATTGAGCTGATCTGCTACCCAGAGGGCCAGACAGCTTACGAGAAGTGAGAGCCTATCCAGACAGTGGGCGCACGGAGGCACGCCAACCAAAGGCATCAGCCTTCCGGATAGTTCCAAGAGCAAGGGCCTGGCGCAAGTACTTGCGCCAGGCCCTTGGCTGTCTCAGCCGTCGCTGTCCATTTTGGAGGGCGCAGAGGTTTCCATAGCGCTGAGCACGGGAGTGGAATCGCGCATCGAGTGGGCCAGCGAAAGCGAGGCCGGCATTTCCAGCGGCGAGACCACGGCCATGATGTCTTCGTCCGAGCGCCACACGATCAGGTTGCAGCCATTGAGCTTCTGGGTGAAGTAGGAGCGCCCGCCAGAGCGGATCTCGCCCAGGCCAGACAAGCCCAGGTGCGGCGCGTGGATCTGGTAATAGGTCACGCGCACGCCGTTCTTGAGGTAGTGGGCCTGAGCCGAGGGGCGGCCTTCGACGATGCAGCGCCGCGCGCCCAGCAACATGGCCCCCACGCGGCTGGCCGCGGGCAGGGAGACGCGGCGCCCCATCTGCTGCGACAGCCAGCGGCTGGTGTCGTCCTCAGAGCGAGCCGAGACTTCCAGGGGCGCGTTTGGCCCCAGCCCGGAAGCGTAATCTTCCATCAGCGATTGCACGGGCAAGGCCGTGGGCCCGCTCTGACGCCCGACCTTGTGCCCGCCCACAACCCCCAGCGCCAGCACGCACGCCGCCGCCGCGTAGCGAGCCGCAGCGTTTACCCTCGGGCCCCACACATCACCAAGTACTTGCACGCAGCGCCCGCTTGCTCTCGATGGAGCCAGGGCTGCTGAAAGCCTGCGCCCACGTGCAAATCCCTGGAGACGACGGGCCGGGTTCCCGCGCCTGGAGTTCGAGCGCGCGGCCCAGGCATGGCCCGGAGCACGGCGCACCCAGGCTGCCGGAGCCGAAGCGCCTGAAGCCGAAGCCGCTGAAACAGGCGCGGCGCTGGGCACAGAAGCCGAGGTTTCGGGAGCTGCGTTCAAGTTTTCTTGAGCTTCGGGCGCGCTGAGGCCGGGCTCCTGGCGCGAGAAGTCAATGGCTTCCATCAGGCGCGAGTGAACCGAGGCAAAGGCCTGAGCCGCGTCCTGGCTCAGATGCGCTTGTTCGGGAGCCAGAGCCGCCCGTACCGCGAGGGCCAGGCGCGCTTCGGCTCGTGCATCCTCCGCGTCCTCGGGCGCCTCCTCGGGCGTTCCGGGGACGGCGGGCGAGCACCACGGCGCATCATCTGCAAAATCGTGAGGGCTCATTAGGCTGGGCTCAGCGCAAAAATCAGGAGCAGGGGCGGGCTTTGCAAAGCGTTCGCTGCGGCCCGCGCGCGCAGAAGAGGGCGGTGAAGAGAGTGGTGAAGGAGAAGGTTCTAAATCAGGTTCGGCCGGAGAGTGCGACATGGTGTTAACCCTGTAAAGGGCGAGAAAGGGCAAGCTCACGCTCCTCAACTATGCGCAGCCGCAACAACGCTGCGCTCGGCAACTTCGGGATGAGCCTTCAGGCCATAGCCCTGGCACCACAGCGCCCTGGCACCACAGCCCCCTGGCACCACAGCGCCCTGGCACCACAGCCCCCTGGCACCACAGCCCCCTGGCACCACAGCCCCCTGGCACCACAGCCCTGCGCTGAGCCTTCAGGCGTTTGAGACTCGCCTGGAAAGGCGGCCTGATGCTGCTCCCGCTGCTTTTGGTGCTGGAGCAGCGGATTTCGTGTGGGCCGAAATCGATTCGTCTTCGCTACGGCCTTCGTCGAGCCAGCCCAGCTCGGCCAGCTTGAGGCGCAGGTGCGTCATGGCGCGGTGCAGGTGCGAAGTGACCGCTGAAATCGAAGGCTTGCCCAGGATCTGCGCGATCTCGGTCGAGGACAGCTCCTCCTGATGCGCCAGGGTGATGATGCGCCTATCGACTTCCGAAAGCATCGACAGGGCGCGATACACGGCGCGCGAGCGCTCCCGGCGCATCACTTCGCTTTCAGCTCCTGGCGACGAAAAGCGCGGCTCGATGGCGTTGCCCTTGGCTGCGGTGCCCTCGACAAGATACAAAGTGGGCGCCTCGTCACATTCCCAGGGCTGGGTTTCGGGACCGAGCCTGCGCCTGTAGTCCGTGACGGCGTTAGCCGCTATGCGCAGCAGCCAGGCCAGCACTCCGGCGTCTGGCCTCACTTCAAAGCGATCCACGGCCACGTAAGCGCGCAGCCACACCTCGCCCGCCACATCCTGAGCCGCCTCGCACGCCCAGATCGAGCGCCCAATGAAACGATATACACGCTCGTGATGACGCGCGTGCAACTCGCCGAACAACTCGCGCTCGCCCGCCTGCACACGCGCGATGATGTCCTGATCGCTGAGCATTTGCCCTCCACCTCTGCCGCCATTGAATTCCAGCACACGTCCTCCCCGATTCACAGACGCTCCCCAGCGCCGGCGCCTCTCAGCACCACCACTGCTAACGCCTCAGTTGGCCCCATGTCACGATCCGCTCTTAAATGAGAGCGCCCCAAGTACTTGAACGGGCGCGCCCTGAGAGGCTTTATTCACAGCTCGTCCAGGAAATCCGCCAATTGCAAGCGCGAAGGGCTCAGCGCATGGCGCACATAAAATCCGCTTGTGCCCACGCCGATCTGCAACGCTTCATCTAAGCTGCCACCGGCCAGCAGGCCCAGGCAAAAGCCCGCGTTGAAGTGATCGCCCGCTCCCGTTGAGATCAAGGGCTTGGGCGTATAAGGGCCATCAACCGCCACGCTGCTCTGCCCGTCCGCAGCCGCCGCGAAGGCTGTGGGGTGAATGACGCAGGCTCTGATGCCCAGCTTGTCGCGAATGGCTCGGGCGGTCGAGGCGATCTTCTGGTGCGCCGAATCTCCCACGATGCGGCTCAGCCCCAGAGCCAAAGCCACTTGCTGGCCTTCTTTTTCGTTGAGCCCAAGAACCACATCGCTGTGCCCCGCAAAAGCCGCCAGAGTCGCGAGCCCGTCGAGCAAGTCTTCGGTGGTGCGCTTCTCGGGGTCGGCCAGGTCGAAGAAGAGCATCTTGCGCCCGCCTGAAGCAGCCGCAGTAGAAGCCGAAGTACTTGCACCTGGGTTCAGCTCGTGCTTTTGCAGCGTCTTCCACAGCGCGGTGAGGTGAGGCAGCATGGTCCAGTTGACCATGCCCACGAAGCGCGCTGAGTTCCAGGCCGCGCGCCAGGTGTCCTCGCCTACGCGAGCCACCAGCGTGTCATACGAAACCTCGGCGACGGTGGCGTGCTTGCCCACGATGAGCTTGCCGTCATCGAACTCGTAGGCATCGGTGAGAGCGGGCTCAGACAGGGGCAGCAGATGCGCGATCTTGGAGAAGTCCTCGAACACGGGATGGGTGTGCGGGAATCCCGTCATGCCGCAGTAGGTCACGGGCAGGCCCAGGGCAGCCAGGGCATTGGCCATGATCGGCCCGTTGCCTCCCAGCTTGACGTTTTGCACCACGACCTCGACGTTCGTGCTCTGCCCCGCGGCGGCTGAGATGCGCCTGCCATACTCGCCCAGAGTAGGTACGCGTGTGTATTCAGCGGCGGAAATGCGCTGATCCACGACGTGCAAAATGGTGTCGATAAAGCCATCGAAGCCCAGCAGAGCCGGCGTATTGTTCAAGCGTTCTGCGGCGCCTCGCAAGACTTGGGCGGCACGGCGTGGCAGGGAAGAATCGGTCATGGAGCCTCTCGTTGAAGGATGAATGCCTGAGGCATTATGACAAGAGGACGCCTCACACGCTGCCCACAAGTACTTGAGCCTCCTCCGCGCCCGCGTCCCGAATGGGCTCACGGCCTGCCCAACGCGCCGCGCTCCTTCCGGCCACAACGCCCGAGCTCCAGGCCCACTGGAAGTTGTAGCCTCCGAGCCAGCCGTCCACGTCGCACACTTCGCCTGAGAAAAACAGGCCCGGAGCCAGATTGCTCATCATGGTCGCGGGCTCGATCTCGGCCAGGGAAACGCCCCCAGCCGTGGCCTCGGCCTTGACGTAGCCGTCCACGCCGCTCACAGGCAAGTCGCACGCGAAAAGATTCTCGCGCAATTTTTTGCTCTGCGATGTGCTCAAGCGTCCCAGCGAGAGGCCATCGAGCCCGGTGCCCAGCTCAAGCGCCAGGCGCTCGGGAAGGTGCATCTTCAAGGCGTTCACGACGCTCTTCTTCGCGTTGTCCCTCACGAACTGCTGCCACCAGCGGCCTTCGTCTTCAGGTGGAACTTCGTGCAGCCACGAGGCCACCACGCAAGCCGAAGGCGCGTCCCAGCGCCGCCTTGCAACGTGGCGCGACAGGTTCAGAGCGACAGGCCCCGAGTAGCCGCCGTGCGTGAAGAGGAACGAGCCCGCGCGCTCCTCAAGTACTTGAGGCCCGTCCTGCAGCTTCAAGCGCACCAGAAGCGTAAGCCCGGCCAGATGCGCGTGCTGAACCGGCTCGCTGAGCAAGGGCGTTAAGGCGGGCGTGGTGCGAATCAAGGTGTGGCCTTGCTCCAGCGCGAAGGCGTAGCCCGCGCCATCCGAGCCCGTCTTGGGCAGGGCCTTGCCGCCCGAGCACAAGATCACGGCTCGCGACTGATAAGTACTTGTGCCCGCCTCGCCTTGAATTGTGGCCCGCCACAGCTCGCCGAACCGTTCAAGTGCAACCACGCGCTCGCCGGTCTTGAGCACCGCGCCCGAGGCTTCCAGCTCGCGCAGCAGGGCGTTCAAGACGGTGCGCGAGGAATCGGAGACGGGGAAGTATTTGCCTGTGGCTTCGAGCTTGAGCTCGACTCCAATGGACTCGAAAAAGCGGCGCGTCGATTGGGCGTTGAAGGCGCGCAGCACGCGTCCCACGAACGATTTCGAGCCATCGCCCTTGAGCGCGCCTGGCCCGGCCAAGTCGCTTTCGGTGTGGAAGCGCGCGGGGTGGATGAATTCGTTGGTGACGTTGCAGCGGTTGCCGCCCGAAACCAGGATCTTGGCTCCGACCTTCTTCGCGCCATCGAGCACAAGTACTTGCAAAGCAGGATCGCGGCGCGCGGCTGTGATGCCGGCCATCAGCCCGGCGGCTCCGGCTCCTATGATGAGGATGTCGCACTCGTGGTTCATTGGGCCTATGAGAACGTCTGGGCGCGCCCGAGGCTTCGTGCAAGTACTTGCGGTGCCCTTATATTGGGCGCTTGCTGTAATCTTGCTTGTTGATGCTTAATAGTGTGCTGAATGCTTTGTTGATGTTGGTCGGGCTCATCATCGTGGCTGTGACGCTGTATGACGTGTTCATGGGCGTTGTTGTGCCGCGCTGGACCGGGGGCACGCTGAGGCTGGCTCCGTTTTTGTTCAGGCTCCTGTGGCCGCGCTGGAAGAAGATCGCCTGGCGCCTGAACGACGACCGAGGCTCCGATTTTCTGGCCGCCTTCGCGCCGTTCATGCTGTTCGCTTTGCTGGCGATGTGGATTGTGCTTCTGGTCTTCGGCTTCGCGCTGATCCTCTTCGCCCTGCGCTCCCAGATCAAGGGCGAGCACTCATTCCTGGACTCGATCTACCTCTCGGGCGTGGCCTTCCTGACGATCGGCTTTGGCGACGTGGTGGCCATCGGCACCGCTTCGCGTTTCTTCACCTTGCTGGCCGGAGCCTGCGGGCTCGTCCTCACCGCCCTGGTCATCTCGCTCACCTTCACGCTTTACGGCTCCTTCTCGCGGCGCGAGATCTTGATTTTGACCCTCGATGCCCGCGCCGGAAGCCCGCCTTCGGGAGTGGCTCTGCTGGAAACTCATGCTCAGTTCGAGCTGCTCGATGACCTGCCCGGCCTGTTCGACAAGTGGGAGCTGTGGGGCGCCGAGCTGCTGGAAACGCACCTGGCGTATCCACTTTTGCCCTACTTCCGCTCGTCGCACGATGGGGCTTCGTGGGTCGGCTCGCTGGGCGCTGTTCTGGACGCGGGCACGCTGCTGATGACCACGGTGTGCTCAAGCGGCAAGTGCGGCCAGAGGCCCATCGGCTCGGCTCACCTGATGTATCACATGGGCTGCCACATTTTAGAAGACCTCAACGTCAACCTCTTCAGCCGCCACACCAAGCCCGCTGTGGACAAAAACGGCGAGCCCGATCCCGGTATCACGCTCCAAGAGTTCAAGCAGGCGCGGCGCAGGCTGGAAAAGGCGGGCTTCGCCTTGCGCGAGGAAGAGGAATCGTGGAAGAGCTTCGCGCAGCACCGGGCGGTGTACACCGAGCAGATCAACCACCTGGCCGGGTTCTACTCGACACCACCGGCCCAGTGGATCGGCGACCGATCAAGTGTGAGCCACGCCTCGCACCACGGCGCGCACCCAAGAGCCTTCAGGCTGCCACGCGTCATGCGCAGGCGGGGCTCAAGTACTTGAGGCGTAGATCGCCCGCTAAAGTGTCGGCGCGATTCGTTCCAGCAACGCTGCGGCTTCGCGAGGCGAGAAGGCACCAAAGAGAAGGTGGTTCAGGTGCTCAATACGCTCGTCGCGCTCGTGGCTCGCAAGCGGACGCGGAGCATAAGCGAAGACGATCTGATGAGGACGAGGCTGGCCGATAATGCGGCGGCGCAGCGCGGTGTAGCACGCGATCTTGGCCTCATCCCGGCGCGGCTCGAACCACTCGATGAGAAAATGCAGCCGCTCCAGAATCTCGGGGAACTCTTTGTTCAACAGCTTGCTGGCTGGCCAGGGTGAGGAAGCCAGCACGCCTTCTTCGCTGAAGCGCACGATGACGCAGCACTTGCTCGACTTTCCCGCTGGCGAGATTTCATTTTCATGCTCCACGGCGCGCATGAACTCATCGTCAAGCAGCAGAGCCGCTTGGATGCACGCCTCGAAGAGCTTCATGTCGCCGCGCTCAAGCCGAATCGCTTCTTTGTCCAGCTCCGGCTCAGGCAGCATATCCGTTGCGAAGGCGCGCAGCGAGAACGAGGCGTCGCTGTCGGGGTCGGCGAGCCAGCCTTCGAGCAGTTCAAGCCACTGCGCTTCGGTTCGCGAGTTGAATTCGGTTGGGTCAACGTGCTCGGCCCAGATAAACTCTTCTGGCTCAACAGCCCAGTCAGGCGGATGCTCGACAAACCCAAGTCCCGTGTTCTCAATGCGGATGCCGTAGAGATTGCTGTCACCTACAACCGGGAACGCCCACACGTCCTTCTTTTCTACGCGCCACTTGTGTTCCATGCGCGCCAGTTTACGCCTGTCAGAAGTTGCGCTCAGCACAAAACAAGAAGCGCAAGTACTTGAACCCAAGTACTTGCGCCTTTCTCCCGCCACCCGCCTCAGCTGCCACCGATCGAGCGGCGAATGTCGTCTAATGTCATCGAAAGCGATTCCTCGTCGTCGCTTCCGTTCCACGTGCCACGCCCGTTCTCCGCTCCACCAGCGTGCCCGTTGGACTCGCTCGGCGAAGTATTGGAGCCGCCTGGATACTTGAGGGCGGCCTCGATGAAGCCGCGAAACAGGGGGTGCGCGTTGGTGGGACGGCTCTTGAACTCGGGGTGGAACTGGGTCGCCAGGAAGAACGGATGCCCGTGGCGCTCGATGATCTCAACCAAGCGCCCGTCCGGGCTCAGGCCCGAGAGCTTCAGGCCCGAGTCCAGCAGAGCGCGGTGGTAGCGCGGGTTCACCTCGTAGCGGTGGCGGTGGCGCTCAAAGACCACGTCGCGGCCATACAGCTCGCAGGCCAGCGAGCCGGTCTCAACCGAGCAAGGATACGCGCCCAGTCGCATCGTGCCACCCTTGCGTTCGATGGCGCGCTGATCCTTCAAGATCGCGATCACGGGGTGAGGCGCGTTCTCATCGAACTCCGTCGAGTGCGCGCCTTCCAGATTTGCCACGTTGCGCGCGTGTTCAATCACAGCGCACTGCAGACCTAAGCACAAGCCCAGGAACGGAAGGCCGGTCTCGCGGGCGTAGCGAATCGCGGCGATTTTGCCCTCGACTCCGCGCCCTCCAAAGCCTCCTGGAACCACCAGAGCGTCCACATCGGACAGCACTTCGGCGATGTTGTCCTGGTGCGCCTCGGCATCGACCCACTTGATGTTGACCTGCGTCTCGTTCTCGATGCCGCCGTGCTTGAGCGCTTCGACCACCGATATATAAGTGTCGGGCTGAGCTTGATGCTCCATGTACTTGCCGCAAATCGCGATTGTGACCGCGTTCTGCGGGTTCTTGACGGCGCGCACGATGCGGCTCCAATCGCTGAGATCAGGAGCCTGCGAGCTTAAGCCGAGCCTCTTGGTGACCAAGCGGGCGAAGTCCTGCTTCTCGAAGATCATCGGAAGCTCATACAAGGTGTCGGCGTCCTGGCCTTCGATGATGCCGCTGGGCGCGATGTCGCAATACATCGCGATCTTCTTCTTCATCTCATCGGACAAAGGATATTTGGTGCGGCAGATCAGCACATCAGGCGCGATGCCGATATTGCGCAGGTCGCGCACGGAGTGCTGGGTTGGCTTGGTCTTGAGCTCGTTCTTGGGGCCCACACTTGGGATGAGCGTAACGTGGACATACATTACGTTTTCGAGCCCTTCATCGGCCTTCATCTGGCGGATGGCTTCGGTGAAAGGCAGCGATTCGATGTCGCCGATCGTCCCGCCGATTTCGATGATGGCGACATCGGCGTCCATATCGGAAGCATTCTGGCGGATGCGCTCCTTGATCTCCTCGGTGATGTGCGGGATGACCTGAACCGTTTGCCCAAGGTAGTCGCCGCGCCTCTCGCGCTCGATGACGCTCTGATAGACGGCTCCTGTGGTGATGGTGGAGAGGCGGCCCAGGTTCTGATCCACGAAGCGCTCATAGTGCCCCAGATCGAGGTCGGTTTCGGCTCCGTCTTCGGTAACGAAGACCTCGCCGTGCTGGTGCGGGTTCATGGTTCCGGCATCGACGTTGAGGTAAGGATCGATCTTCTGGATCGCGACCTTGTAGCCGCGCGCCTTGAGCAGGGTTCCCAGGCAAGCCGCCGCGATGCCCTTGCCAATCGAAGAGACCACGCCGCCGGTTACGAATACGTATTTAGTCATCAGGTGTCGGGTTTTAAGTTCTCAGTTCCGAATTTTGGGTGGACGGCGCGCGCCAAACGCGCCTGGTAAATTCTACCGAAGTGAGCGTCCCACACGTTCTCATGCTTTGCGACCCGAAGCTCCTCAAGTACTTGCAGGCGCGGCTTGCCCTATGGGAATGGATTTGAGCTACCAGGCGATTCCTCACGAGAGCCCGGCTTTGGAGCGGGCGCGCCACGACGGGCTCTTCGGGAGCGCCCTGGAGTTCTGGGGCTCCTATACCCGGCCCGACACTCGGCGCGATGCCATGATGCGGCGGGCGCGGGCTTCTCAGGAAGAGCACGACCTCGTGTTCGTCGATGCCGTGATGCTGGCGCGCCAGACGGCTCGCGAGCATCCGGGGCTGGAATCGCGGTGCTGGACGTGGAGCCGTGGCTACGACGCAGTGCATTACCTGCTTTCGCCCGCGCGCCGCGCGGGTCATGGCGAGGCGCACGATTGGGCGCACGCGCCGATCTACGGCGCGCAAGTCCTTCACCCGGACGCGCGGACGACCATTGGCTTTCCCATCCGCTACAACCCGCCGCATCTGGTGCGCGAGTACGCCGAGATCATCGGCGTCGCCACGCACGACGATCTCGTGCAGCACTTCGATGCGGCGAGCATGAAGCGCTCAGGCATCTACAAGTGCGCGGGCGAGCCAGACGGCTTCGAGAACTGGATGTGGCCCGAGTTCGAGGCATGGCGCGCTTTCCTGCTCTCGATGCTCGCCTTCCCAAAGGAAGGTCTGCTGTGCTGCATCGGATAGATCGGATAAAAAGAACAGCCATGCAAGACACCATCTTCGGCAAGATCGCGCGCGGCGAAGTGCCCGTCGAGAAAATCTACCAGGACGACATCTGCCTGGCCTTCCCCGATGTCTCGCCTCAAGCGCCCGTGCACATCCTGGTCATTCCCCGCGAACCGTTCGTGGACGCGGCGCAAACGCCGCCTCAAGTACTTGGGCACGTGATGGAAGTCGCGGCCCGCATCGGGAAAGAGAAGTGCCCGGATGGGTTCCGTTTGGTCACGAACATCGGAGCGGGCGCAGGGCAGAGCGTGTTCCATCTGCACGTGCACGTGCTGGGAGGGCGAGCGCTGGGGTGGCCGCCGGGTTAAAAAGGCGCGCCCAAGTACTTGAGGCGGCTGTGCCCAATATACTTCGGCTCATGGCCACACTCAACGAGCAGATCAACACGGGCTGGAAAGACGCCATGCGCTCGGGCGACACGCTGCGCAAGGACACGCTCTCGATGCTGCGCGCCGCCATCAAGCGCGCCGAAATCGACGTGCGCGGAACAGGCAAAACCTTCGCGGCTGAGTCCGATGACGATGTGCGCGCCGTCATCGAGCGCGAGGCCAAGAAGAGGCGCGACGCCATCGAGGAATACGAAAAAGCCGCGCGCCCCGACCGAGCCCAGGCCGAGCGCAACGAGCTGCAAGTACTTCAAGAGTTCCTGCCCCAGCAACTTTCGACCGAGGAACTGCGCGAAATCGTGCGCGCCGCCATCGCGCAGACCGGAGCCACCGACATGAAGCAGGTCGGGCTGATTATGAAGGCCGTGCTGCCTCATGTCACGGGCCGCGCCGATGGGAAAGCTATCAATGCTCTGGTGCGCGAGGAGCTTTCTTAAATGGTCGGGCTGGCTTCGGCTCTGCCCTGGGCTGTGCTCGGCTGCCTTTTGATGACAACACTTGCGGCGCAGTCAGCGCCCTCAACCGAACCCTTCCTTGAGGAAATCCGCGCCTTCGAGGAGGCTGACGCCAAAGCCCCTCCGCCCCACAACGCGGTCTTGTTCCTGGGCTCGTCCAGCATCCAGAAGTGGAGCAGCTTAAGGCGCGACTTCCCCAACTTCAAGGTCATCAACCGTGGCTTTGGCGGCTCGACGATCGCGCAATCGACGCACTACGCACCGCACATTGTGTGACCTTACAAGCCGCGCCTGATCGTCTTCTATGAGGGAGACAATGACCTGGCCGAAGGCAAGAGCCCGCCTCAAGTACTTGAGGACTTTCAGGCCTTCACCGCGCGCGTTAGAGAGAAGCTGCCCCAAACTTCGATCGCCTTTGTCTCGATCAAGCCCTCGCCCTCGCGAGCGCATCTCAAGAGCCAGGCGATGCAGGCCAACGCGCTGATCCGTGAGTACATTGAGGAGCGGCGCGAGCAGAAGATGCGCTTGATTGATGTGTGTACCGCGATGACCGATGACAAGGGCCAGGCCCGAGCCGAGCTGTTCGGGCCAGACGAGCTGCACATGAACCCAAGCGGCTACAAGCTGTGGACGACTCTCATCACGCCGCAGCTGCACGCCGTGCTGGATGCGTCCGATATGGCTCAAGCCAAGTAGATGAGCCGCCATGTCTGAAGAGCCAAAAAGCAAGGCGGGCTGCAGCATCGGGTTCTGGGCGCTGCTGGGAGCCGTTGCGGGAGCCATCGGCGCGCCTGTGCTGCTGGGCGCTTATGTGATGCTGACCGCGAACGAGAACGAGGAGATTGGGCCGATGACGATGCCCCTCCTCTTGGTGTTGGCCATGGTTGTGGGCGCGCCCGTGGGAGCCGTGCTGGGAGCCATTGGAGGCGCGGCGTTCAACAAAGCCGTGAGACGCCGCGACAAAACGAATTGTTAGGTAAGTACTTGCTCCTCCCAGTGGAGCCGATCTAATGGAAGCCGTGAACTCAACATCCGTGCACAACTCGAACCCGATCAACATGAGTATGGAAACCGAATCCATTGAAGCGCAGGTGCGCGAAAGCGTTGCTGAAGGCGTGGCCGTTGAGAGCGCCGAGGAAGCGCGCCTTGTCCTGGGCCAGAGCGACGAGACCAGGCGCTTGATTGAGCGCGAGTGGCCCGTCTCGCTGGCCCTCAAGGACGAGGGCTTTATCGTCTCGGGCGCGCCCGCCGATGCCAAGGCCGTCACGGTTCTGCTTCAGCAGCTTGTCCAGGCGGCTCGCTCTTCGCTGCACGGAGGGCGCTCGTTTTCCGCGGGCGATGTCAAGTACTTCGTCTCGCAGGCGCGGCACCCCAACCAGAACAGGCCCGCCAACGCGCGTCAAGTACTTGGGGACACCCTGGTTACGACCGAGCGAGGCAAGCCCATAGGCCCGCGCACAGCTGGCCAGAAGGCTTACGTCGACGCCCTGCGCACCAACGATCTGGTCTTCGTCATCGGGCCCGCAGGAACCGGAAAAACTTACCTTGCGGTCGCGGCGGCTGCTGAGGCGCTCAAGTCCAAGAAGGTCGCGCGCATCATCCTGACGCGGCCCGCAGTCGAGGCCGGAGAGCGATTGGGGTTCTTGCCCGGCGATCTCGAAGCCAAGGTCGATCCTTATCTGAGGCCTCTGTATGACGCTCTATATGACATCTTCGACGCGGAGAAGGCGCAGAAGATGTTCGAGAGGCGCGTCATTGAAGTGGCTCCGCTGGCCTATATGCGAGGGCGCACGCTGAACGATTCGTTCGTGATTTTGGACGAGGCGCAGAACACCACGCCCACGCAGATGAAAATGTTCCTGACGCGCCTGGGCTTTGGTTCCAAGATGGTCGTGACGGGAGACATCACGCAGACGGATCTGCCGCCCAATCAAGAATCGGGCTTGGTGACGGCTCATCGTGTTCTACCCGGCGTCTCGGGCCTGGACTTCGTGATGCTGGGCAAGGAAGACGTGGTGCGCCACTCTCTGGTGCAGCGCATCATCGAGGCCTATGACCAGGAGCAGCCGCCCACTCCGGCGTGGGACAAGCACAGCGCTAACCGCCCGCGCTGAGAACCGCGCCTTCCTGCTTGCACAGGAGAGGAAGGTGTTTGGCTGAGGTATCGAAATGCTCAAGTACTTGGCTTCGCTGGCGCTGGTCCCTCTTCTAGCGCTATCTGGCGCAGCGCGAGGCGTCCGGGTGCGGCCTTGTGAACCAGCTGAAGGTGGCGGCTGAGAGCGACGCGGGCTGATTCAGCGAGCAGGCGGCGCATCAAGAATTAGGAGCCTGGGAGCCAACGATTCCGGTACTTGCGCCAGAGCGCGCGCAGGGGCTTACTTGAGGCGTCGCGCAATTGAATCCGCTTGTCCTTTGACCCGCGCCGCTGGTCGCGGTGCTCAAACTCACTCTTCTCTGCATGGGCCAGGACGCAACGCCGCACCCGCAACCTCCCGCCGCCTCGGATTCCCACCCGATCGAGGCTGATGATGCCTCACCTCATGGCGTCTCCAGTGGCGCCTCGCCTCAGCACGCTTCCATGCACGCCTCGGATGGCTCGCATGGAGCGAATGGCTCAAACGGAGCCGCGTCCGAGATCGTTCCCGAGGGCGCGGGAGCAAGTACTTCAATCAATGCTGCGGGTTTGAGCATCGCTGCGGGCGATGGCGTGAGCGATTGGGAGCCCGCTCTGAACGCGACTCCTCTGGTGCCGCCGCGCGAGCCTCTGGGCGCACGTTTGGCAGCGTTGATGGGGCGGCGGCATATGCTGCTGGTGGCGTTGTGCGCGGCCTTGCTGTGGTGCATCGTGGCGTTGCCTCCGCTGTCGCCGCCCGAAGAAATCAGCGTGGGGCAGACGGCTTCGCACGACATCCTGGCGCCCTACACCACGATGCTGCTGGACAGAACCGAGACCACGCGGCGCCAGGCCGAAGCCTCGGCTCTGGTGGCTCCCGAGTATGAGCGCAACCCCAGCGCCCTGGATCGCGCGCGCCTGCGCCTGCGCTCGCTGCTCGAAGCCGTGCGCTCCGTGCAGCGCGAGACGCCGCCTCTTCATCTCACAGGGAAGAGCCCGCGGAATCTCTCAAGGGCTTCCAGTTCCCAGGCCCCAGCCACGCTGAGCGCGGCTCAGCAAGCCGCCTTGCAGCACATGGCGTTGGAGCGAGCACGCAGCCGCTGGGTTCGCATTCTGGTGCAGCTGCACGGCGAACTCCTGCCGCCTCCTCTGGTGCGCGCGCTGAGCATCGTGGGCACTTCCGTTGCGGCTTCGAGCGGCTCGGCTTCGGCTCGTGCTCCAGAGTTTTTGGACAGGGAACTGGGAACAGGTTCCGTTAGGGAAGCTGCAGGCACCTCAAGTACTTGGGGCGAGGAGCGTTGGGCCATCATTGAGCGCGCGGCTCAGGAAGGGGTGCGCGCGGTCTATGTGCGGGCCCAGGTGCGCTCGGATGTGGCCGGAGACATCACGGGCGCGCAGGAGCGCATCGCTGGAGCCATCGCCCAGGCGCGCCAGAAGTGGCCGCTGAACGAAGAAGATGCAACCGCCGCCACCCAACTGGCGCGTTACGAGGCCCGCGAGCCGAACTTAGTGGTGGACGAGGCGGCCTCGCGCCGCGCCCGTGAAGAGGCGGCTGACAACGTGCGCCAGGTGTTTGTGCGCGTGCACGCGGGCGAGCCTCTGGCGCACGCGGGCGAGGTCATTAGCTCCGAGCGTTGGGCTCAGCTCCAGGATCTGGGGCTGGCTCAGCCGCGCCTGGATGTGCGCACCATGCTGGCTCAGGCGTTGCTGTGCGTGTTCCTGGTCGGGCTGTGCGCGGTCTTCGTGTCGAGGATGCACCCTCGCCTGCTCTCGAACCCGACTCTGCTCTGGCTGTGCGCGGCTATCCCGCTCCTGTTCCTCTTGTTCCTGCGCTACACCCTGCGCGCGCCGCACGCCGAGAACGTGACCCTGCCCCTGGCCGCCACCGCAGCCATGCTGCTGACTGTTTTGGCCGATGCGCGCATGGGAATCATTGCTGGGTTCGTAGTCGCCACGGTGGGCTCCGTGATGGCGCGCTCGGATCTGGCACTCTTCGTGTGCACGGCGCTACTTTCGTGGACCGGCGCAATGGGCGTTTCGGGCTTGTCCTCGCGCGGCCACCTGTTGCGCGCCGGGATTTTGCTCGCCGTGGCCGGAGGAGCGTTGCACGCTCTGCTGGGCTTGATGCGCCTGGAAGCGTGGCCCGTTGTGCTTTCGTTGGGAGCCTGGGGCATGGCGAGCGGCGTGCTCTCGATTCTGGCGATGGCGGCTCTGGCCATGCTGCTGGAACGGCCCTTTGGCATCACCACGCACTTGCGTTTGCTTGAACTACTCTCGCCCGACGAGAACGTGCTGCAAAGGATGCTGCACGAAGCACCAGGTACTTACACGCACTCGATGACGGTCGCTCAGCTTTCGGAAGCCGCGGCCAAGGCCGTGGGCGACGCCGATGCCATGCTGTGCCGGGCGGGAGGAATGTATCACGACATCGGCAAGCTGAGGCGCCCCTTCTGCTTCATCGAGAATCAGACCGGCGACAACGTGCACGACCGCATCGCTCCCACGCTTTCCGCCCTGGTCATCGCGGCTCACGTGCGCGACGGGCTCGAAGCAGGCCGCGCCATGCGCCTGCCAACTCCGATTCTGGACATCATCGCTCAGCACCACGGCACGAGCCTGATCTCATTCTTCTACGAGAAGGCGCGTGTGCAGAATCCAGAAATTGAGATCGACGAGGCCAGGTTTCGCTATCCCGGCCCCAAGCCCCAGGGCAAGGAAGCCGCGATCGTGATGCTGGCCGATGCGGTGGAGGCTTCGTCTCGCGCCCTGCCCGACACTTCGCCGGACAAGTTGCGCGCCCACATCCACGCCATGATCCAGGCCCGCCTACGCGAAGGCGAACTGAGCCAGAGCGACCTGACCTTGCGCGATCTGGAAATCATCGAGGACGCCTTCGCGCGCGCCCTGAACGGAGCCCTGCACGGACGCATCGCCTACCCAGGGAAAGCCGACCTGGAGCGCGACCTGCGCGAATCGGCGTCCTCGGCCCCCAGAGATCGCCGCCTCAAGCCGCCCAAACCCGCGCGCGCTCCCAAACCGCCACGACCCTCAAGAGTCCAGGCCGCGCTCCAAGCCACGCGCGCCGCCAACGGCTGCACACCACACGAGCCAGCCGCAGACGTCGCACCCGAAGCCACAAGTACTTACTCCGCCCCTGAAGCCGCGCACTCAACAACCAACGGCTCCAACACCAACGGCTCCAACACCAACGGAGCTTCCAACGGAACCCCGGCCCATTCCGACAGGCGAGACGCCAGAGGGCGCGGCGCAGGCAGGCGACGATGAGCGAAAACTCCACGGGGAAAGCCAGCGCCTCAGCACCCAGCGCCTCAGCACCGGACTTGCGTGTTGAGGTGACCTGGACTCCCTCAGCTCAAGCCTCGCTCAAGGCTCTCGAAGCGCGTGGCTTGCGCCTGGCTTTGGACGCGCGCCGCAAGTGGAACGCGGCCCTCAAGCTCGGGGCGCGCGAGTGCGTGGCTCAAATCGCGGCGCGTGCGGAGGCCGCTCAGTGGGCACAGCAGCACCGTGATGTGCCCTGGGCTCTGGATGCGACCTTCGTCTCGGATGAAGAAATGCGCGAGCTCAACGCCCGCTTCCGCTCCAAGAACCGCCCGACCGATGTGCTTTCCTTCTCGCAGGCCGAAACCGCTCCGCTTGATCGCGCCCTTCTCGAAGAAGCCTCGGATTCAGCCGAGGAGGATGCGCTGAGCCAAGCCATCCAATGGCCAGGCGCATTGCCAGGGGAAGAAGATGAGGTAAGAGAAGCTGTGCTGGGCGACCTGGTGATCGCGGTGGAGACGGCTCAGAGGCAGGCGGGCGAGCGAGCGCACGAGGGCGATGTCGAGGTGCTTTTCCTGGCCATCCACGGCACTCTGCACTTGCTGGGCTACGATCACCAGACTTCTTCAGGGCGCCGCGCAATGTGGCGCGAACAGGAAGCGCTCTTCAATCGCTTGCGCCTGGAAGTCGAGCGTTCCAAGGGTAAAAAGGAACCAAAGGCTCCAAGTACTTGAGGTGTTAGGCTCCAAAGTCGCAGCGAGAAAGGCGACGGTGGACTTTGATTCAAAGGAGTATCAGGATGCAGACAACAGTTCGAGCAGCGAGGTCCGCGCGCAGCCTGTGGCTGGCCGCCGGCGTGGCGACGAGCTTGATAGGCACAGCTTTAAGCCCAGGCCTGGCCCAGACGCGGCCTCATCGCGATTGGGTGCATCTGGGCAGCGGCTATTCTCCCGTGCCCGCGGTGCGAGCCGCTCAGTATCTGCTGCGAGAGCAGGGCTTCGCGCTCAACGTGGATGGCAGTTACGGGAGCCAGACCCGAGAGAAAGTGCGCCGCTTCCAGGCGAAGATAGGGCTGGACACAACCGGTGTGGTTGATAACCAGACGTGGGAAAGGCTGGTGATTCCGGTGCATCGCGGCTCCAGGGGCAACGCGGTGCGCGCGGTGCAAAGCCTGCTGCGCGCCTACTCGGGGCCAGTGGGCAACTGGCGCTATTCGGTGCCTCTGGACGGCGTCTTCAACGCGCAGACCGAGCGTGCGGTGCGCCTCTTCCAGACGAACTCGGACCTGCACGTCGATGGTCTGGTCGGGCCTTTGACCTGGTGCCAGTTGGTCAGCGATGCCTCGGGGTAAAGCCAAAGTGGTTCGCAGGAGTCATCCATCATTGGCGAAATCCGCGTAGGGGCGGGGCTTGCTCCTGCCCTTGTGCAGCATCTGGGAGCTGGAACAGGGCAGAGACAAGCCCTGCCCCTACGATGACGGATCGCTTCTCAAAAGCGCTGTAAAGCGGACGCGCAAGTATGAGAGCGCGAGTACTTGCAGCCGCTCTTGAGGTCGGGAGTTGGTTCGAGAAAGGAGATTCTGACGGCGCGGGGCCGGGCCGCCCCTGAGTGCTTATGCTTCTGGCTATCGTCGTGCTATGTGCGGGGTGCGAGGCGGTCTTCACCGCCATGGAAGTGGCGCTGGGCGCTCTTTCGCGCGCCCGGCTGCGCACTTTGGCCGAGGAGGAGCAAGACGCTCAGGATCGCGATGGCCACGCCGCACACACGCCGTCTCACGCGCTCCTTGCAGCAGGTGCTTCCAGAAACCCGAGTGCCGAGGCCGTTGCGCAACAGTCCAGAAAGCCGTTCGTGAGGCGCGAGAAGCGGACGCTCTCGCGCCCCGAGCGGCTGCTGGCTTTGCTGGAGCACTCGAACAGGCTGAGCCTGTGCTTCATCATCGTGACCTCGCTTTCGCTGTGGACGGCGGGCGCTCTGCTTTCGTGGCAGGCCCTACGCGATGGCTGGAGCGTGTGGAGCCTGGTCGCCTCGCTGGGCGGGGTGCTGTTCTTTGCCGAAGCAATTCCCCTGGTCATCGCGGCGCGCAACCCCGAAGCCATCGCCCTGCGCGGCGTGCGCTTGGTCGAGAGGAGCGTGCAAGTACTTGGGCCTCTGGCCACGGTTCTGGGCGGCATTGGCTCGGGCGTGGCTGGCATTTCAGGTGCTCGCTCGCACGTGCGGCCCCAGGTTACAGAAGGCGAGTTGCGCCACGCTCTGGATCAGGCCGAGCAGGAAGGCGTCATCGAGCCCGAAGAGCGGGCCATGTTGGAAAGCGCCATCGACTTCCGCGCCAAGACCGTGGGCGACGTGATGACTCCGCGCATCGAGATCGTGGCCGTGCCCGCGCTGATGCCCCTGCGCGCCGTGCTCGATGTGGCCATGAAGCAAGGCCACTCGCGCCTGCCCGTGTATGAAGGCTCCACGGATCGCATCGTGGGCATCATCGCTACCAAAGACCTGCTGCTGCACCTGCGCCCCTCCAAAGCGCCAGCGGCTTCAAACACCGCGGGCCGGGTGCTGACCGCTCGCGACGTGGCGCGCCAGCCCTTCTTCCTGCCCGAGAGCAAGAGGATCAACGCGGCCATCGACGATCTGAGGCGCCAGCGCACCCTGATGGCCATCGTGGTCGAGCCCGACGGCGGCACGGCTGGACTGGTCACGCTCGAAGACCTGCTCGAAGAAATCGTGGGTGAAATCGAGGACGAATACGACGAGGACGAAGCCCCTCTGCGCCTGCTCGAACCCGAGCCCGAACCCGAGCTGCGTTCAGCTAAGCTCAACTCCATTGAGCTGAACGAAGCCGAGCCGAGCCGAGTCGAGCCAAGTCAAGTCGAGCCGAATGGAGTCCCAGGCGCGGTGAGGGCGCGCGGCATTGTGGCGGATGCCTCGTGCAGCGTGCGCCAGGCCGAGAAGTTCTGGAGGCGCCACTTCCACGAGTCCCTGGTTCTGTTTGGGCGCGCCGCGAGCGCTTCGGGCTCTGCAAGTACTTCGGGATACGCCGTGGAGAGCGTGGCCAACGAATCGCTGTCTCTGGCGGCCCTGGCGCAGCAGCTTCTGGACGGCGTGCCGCTGCAGGGCCAGAGCGTGCGCGCCGGAGCCATCTTCCCTTCGAGCACCGCGCGCACGGCATCCCTGGCTACCTCAACGGGCCTGATTGAGATGGAAATCATCAAGGCCGAAGGGCCAAGGCTCGAAGAAGTGAGTCTGGTGCGAGCCATTACTCCCCAAGAGCAGCCCGAGAAGTAGCGGCTCCGGCCACTTCAACGCCCGCAAGTACTTGCGGGCGTTGAAGCTGTCTCACTGTCAGTGCCTTGTCACAGGCGACCTCATCGAAAATGGAATTTGTTCTTGTTTGCCTCGCTCTGTTAGGCTGCGCGCTGCTGGTCGGGCTGTTCGCGGCTTCGGAGGCGGCGCTTTCGGCCACCAACAGGGTGCGCCTGCGCCAGCTACTGCGTTCTCAGGCCAGCTTTGAAGCCGAAGGGAGCGAGCGAGCGACCACGGACGAGCTGTCGAACGAGGATCAGCGCTTCATCGCCACGGTTACGCTGGCGGCCAACGTGCCTCTGGTGGGAGCTGCGGCCCTGACGCTGTGGCTGGCGCGCTCGCTTTGGACGCAGCCCTGGACGGTGCTGGGCGTGTGCGCTGTGGCGGCTTGCATCGTGGTGTCGGTGTTCCAGGTGGCGCCTCGCCTGGTGGCAGCTTACTCGCCCTCGAACCGCCTGGGCTGGGTGCGGCCCGCGCGCGCCATCGTGTGGCTGCTGCGCCCCTTGGTCTCGGTTCTGCTGGTCTTGGCCACAGGCATCCTCAAACCATTGGGCCTGTTGCCCACGCCTCCCGCGCGCCCCAATGCCGGAGAGGGCGGCCTGGAAAACGCGGATGAGATCCGGGATCTGGTCGAATCGGCCCAGGCCTCGGGCGTGTTCGAGGAGAGCCGCGAGCTGATCGAGAGCATCTTCACCTTCGGCGACACCCGCGTCCACGAAGTCATGCTGCCGCGCCCCGACATCGTGGGCCTGAGCGACAGAGCGAGCTGGGACGAGGTCTTCGACACCCTGCACAGCTCGGGCTTGTCGCGCCTGCCGGTTTACGAGGGCTCGGTTGATACGGTGATCGGCGTGCTGCACGCCAAGGACTTGCTCAAGGCCCTGGGCGAGCGCGACTCGCTCGATGAGCTGAGCGTGCGCGACGTGATGCGCGAGCCTTTGTGGGTCTTCGAGAGCACCAAGATCGACGAGGCCCTGGAGATGATGCGCGCTCGCCGCTCGCACCTGGCTCTGGTCGCCGATGAGTTCGGCGGCACAGCTGGCCTGCTCACGGTCGAGGACATTCTGGAAGAGCTGGTGGGAGAAATCGCCGACGAGCACGACGCGCCCACCGACGAGCCGCTTCAGATCCTGGATCAAGACCGCGCCCTGGCCAACGCCCTCCTGCACGTCGATGACCTGGAGGAGCAGTGGAGCTTAGCCCTGCCTCCAGGCGAAGCCGACACCGTGGGCGGCTTCGTCATCGAGCAACTGGGCCGCGCTCCCGTGGCCGGCGACCGCATCGAAATCGAAGGCGCTATCCTGACAGTCCAGACCATGCGCGGCAGAAGGCCCAGGACAATCTTGATCCAGCGCAAGAGCGAGGCAGAGGGGGAATAGAGCTGCAAGTACTTGGGGCCTGAATTCGCAATTGAAACGAGTTACGAGCGTCCTTTGGTGAAGCGAACTCCCTTCGCTTGAGCCAATTGCTTGAAGGTTTCGATGTCTTGAGGCGAGGCGAAAGAAGAGTTTGGCTGCCACAAGAGTTTGTTTTTGGGATAGAGGTAAAGCAGGAAGCCCTCGCTGGTCTCGCAGATTTTGCTGAAGCTCTTCCACTCCATCCTGCTCAGGTTCTCGCGTTTCACCTCAGCCCCGCTGTGGATGACGGCTTGTACCATTCCATTGCCGACGAATTTCCGGTGCAGTTCCAAGTTGGCCGCGGCGTCCCCAAGGAAGCAGCGCCGCTCACGCTGCGTTTTAAACTGCTGCGCCCATAGCCACCAAGCCGTGTACATTGAGGAGATAACTGCAGGCTGCCATTCCGTGAAGTGCGTGACCACCATCAACCACAAAGACAAATTGGACAGTAGTACCGCAAACACGCTTACAAACACGGTGACACTTGGCCCCAGAGTCCGCGAGGGCGTGATGCCATGGTGATGTCGTATGGACTTGGAATATTCCGCTTCAGTCCACACATAAGCCGCGCGAGCACACAGCTCTTCAGCCGCGCCTTCCGGTTGTTCCATAGCGCTATCATAGCATGGCTCGCGCAGCCCCAAGTACTTGCGCTTCTACTCGCCTTTAACTTCGCCCTCGCCCTTCTTGCGCGGCGACTTGTGGCGCTTGTTGCGCCGCAGCCTCTTGCCTCTGTGATACGCCACCGTGCGCCGCGCGATGTAGCAGTCGAACTCATCTCTGAGCTTGATCACAACTTCTTGATCCGTCAGCTTGGGGAACTGAGCGATCAACCTCGCGACCACATCGGTTTTGCTCTGGCACAGGAACAAGAGCGGAGTCTTGCCCCACGGCGTCTCGATGCTCTTGTTGCGAATCAAGCGCGAGACCGTCGAGGGATGCTCGCCCATCTGCCTCGACAGCTCGGCTTGAGCCAGGGGCTTGAGCTTGCGCATCTCGCCGCTCTTGAGGTAATCGACTTGCAGCGAGCACAAGACCGTGATCAAGCGCGACAGAGTCGAGAGCCTCTGGTTGATTAAGCGCGCACGCGTGAGCAGCTCGCGGGCGGGCGAGTCCTCGTCTTCCTGAGCCAGCTTCTTGAGCTGGGCCGCGATCTGAGCGCGGATGTGGTAGCGCTGGGCATACACCGAGTCCTGGTGGAACTGGATCGAGGGCTTGTCCTCGATGATCTCGACGTAGGCCACCGGAGTATCAGGCGAGATGCTCGAAGACAGGTTTGCTTTGCCGGCCTGCGGCTCGCGCTCGTAGGACTGCACCATGTACACGCGATCTGCGGCCTCAAGTACTTCCTCGGCCTCCAGGATCGAGCACTTGAAGCGCACCGCCAAGTCTGGCGCTGTGGCCTCGCCGCCCAGCACCATGTCCATGAAGTCCTGCTCGGACACTTTGTAGCGCGACACGAACTCGCGCGTGATCTCGATGATGTCGGTTAAGTCCACGCGCGCGCCGCCCGAAGCGTCCTCGACCGTGCGTCCCGGCTCGCCCGAGCCCGACGAGCCACCCAACGAACTTCCAACAGGACGCTGCAGCTCTTCGAGCCAGCCCGTGCCCTCGGCCAAGCCCGCGTTGGCGCGGATGTAGCGCAGGTAGCGAATCAAAGGGCCGGGCGCGACTTCATACTTGGCCGAAAGCTCGGGGATTTTGTCCAGCGCGTCGTAAGCCAGGAAGTCGTGCTCCCAGTCTTCGCGCTCGGAGATCTTGGTTTCGCGCAGCCACTCGACCAGGGCGCGATCCATGTGCTCTTCGTATTTCTCGCGCGGGATGCGGCCATGAAGACGCACGCGCGTGATCGCACCGTCGCGCATCAGCTGCTCGAACACGGGGTGCGACTCGAAAGACGACACGAAGGAGCGGAACTCCTGCTCGTTTTGCGACAGCAAAGACACGAACTCCTCGGGCGGGCGACGCTGCCTGAAGGTCATGTCCTCGCGCTGAATTGCTCGCCCACGCATTGCTGCAGCCATCGTGAATCCTTTCTCTACTTGCCTCTGCCTGCTCTATAAGTGTGACCGCTTGGCAAGAGTTTTGTAACCGCGCAAGGTTTCGCTGTTTTTCGCTTCGGGCTTCCCTTTGGTGCACGCAAGTACTTGAGGCGGCTCTGGCGGCCCCGAGGCGCTAAACTTTCCGCTTCCGCAAAGCCCAGTTCCAACGCAGCGTCGAGACAGCATGAAGCACGAACAGCAAGCAAGCAGGCCTGAAGAGGTTCCCGCACCTCTGGGCCAGCGTCAGACGCGTCAGCGCGAGGCCATTGGGCGCGTCATAGAGGCGGCAACCGGGCCTCTGACGGCGCGCGAAATCCACGCGCGGGCGCAAGAAGAGATGGCGGGCCTTGGCATTGCCACGGTGTATCGCACGATCAAGCTGCTGCTCGAAGCCCGCGAGATCAAGGGTGTCGTGTTGCCCTCGGGCGAGCCGCGCTACGAGAGCGCGGGGCGAGGCCACCACGACCACTTCCTGTGCCGCTCCTGCGAGCAAGTCTTCGACCTGGGCTGCCCCTTGAGGATGGCACGTGGCACGTCCCTGCCCGGAGGCTTCGTGGTCGAGGATCACGAGGTCACGCTGTTCGGGCTGTGCCCAGGTTGCACGGCGGGAGCCACGCAAGGAAAAGCCACAAGTACTTGAGGCGTGTTTATGATGCCTCCCCAAACTTGCAGAAGCTTTGGAGCTTGAAATAGGGCGGCGAGTCGCGTTAAAATCTAACGGCTCAATCCGAGCGCAAATCAAAAATACAAGTCGGCGCGCGCAGAAGTCAGGAAGCAGGCGTGGCGGGCGGAGGGAAACATGGCGAAGAAGGGCAACACGGTTATCATCAAGCTGCGCTCCAGCGAGAGCGAGTACCGCTACTGGACGACCAAGAACCGCAAGAACACAACGGGCCGCATCGAGCTCAAGAAGTACGATCCCATCGTGCGTCGCCACGTGTCCTTCAAGGAAGAGCGCTAAGCTCAACCCAACGCGCTGCCTTCGGGCGGCGCGTTTTTGTTTGCTCCCGCTGGCATTCTTCTCAAGTACTTGGAGGGTCTCTCCCTGGAATTCCCGTGTTCTTCATCCGCTCCACTTCCATCGCCAACTTGGTCAACCCCGCGCTCACGGTGTGGGCGCTGCTGGTGCTGTGGCGCCACGTCCGCCAGGCGCGTGCTCAGGGGCAGGCCATTCCGTTCGAGCGCACGCTCGGGGGGTGGGTCGGCGCGATTCTGCTGGTCTTCGTGGTGGCTCATCTCAACCGCTGGGGGCATCTGTGGCACGGGCACAAGTACTTCCCCTCGGGGCACGCCGCTTACGCCTCGTGCTTAGCCACGCTGGGCGCGACCCTTGAGCGCCGCTCGCTCTTCTTCACGGTGCCTTTGATCCTTGTGTATTCGGCTCTCATGGTGCGCCTGGGCTTCCACAACTGGCTGGATATTGTCGGCGCGCTGGCCTTTGCGCCCTTACTCACGTTGCTGGTGCTGCGCCGGTTCTCGCCCTCAAATGGCGCTCAGAGTCCAGCTATAGAGACTCCGAACGCATGAACTCTTCAAGCCAGGCCATCCCAATCATTCTGGTTTCGGGCTTTCTGGGCGCGGGCAAGACCACGTTGATGAGGCGGCTCATCGCCTCGGCGCACGAGCGCGGGCTCAAGACCTGCGTCATCGTGAACGAGTTCGGGGCTGAGGATGTGGACGGCAGCATCCTCAAGCAAGCTGAGGCCGAGATGCTGGCGAGCGTGGCCGGAGGCTGCGCCTGCTGCTCGGGCCAGGAAGAGTTTCTGTGGACCCTGCTTGATGTCGCCGAGCGCGACGATGACAGGCGTCCCGACGTAATTCTGGTGGAGTGCTCGGGCCTGGCGGACCCGCTGCTGATGCTCGACTCGATCACCGTGACGCGGCTCTTGCCCCTGGTTCGCCTGGGCGCTCTGCTGACCGTGGCGGAAGCCGAATGCTTCGAGATGCCGGCCTCGGAAGTGCTGCCTCTGCTGATGCGCCAGCTACAGCTCGCCGACATCGTGGTTCTCAACAAGATTGATCTGGCCGCTCAGAACTCGAACTCAACCGAGGAGCTTGTCCAGCAACTAAGGCAAGCCGCGCCGCACGCTCTGGTTGTGCCCGCTCGCCAGGCCGCGATTGACTTCGGCTTGCTGTGGCCACGCGTCCAGTTCGAGGCCGCAGCGATGCGCGAGAAGGGCAGCGTGGGCGTGGGCGAAGCGGCTCACGCGCATTATCGAACCGTGGTGTGCCCGATGCCGCACCCGGTTGAGCTGGCATGGCTGCGTGCCGAGCTGGAGAAACTGGAGCCTCATGTGTGGAGGGCCAAAGGGTTCGTGCGTTTGCGCGGCGAGAGCGGGCTGCACTTGGTTCAGGTCACCAACGGAAGTCGTGGGCCTCGCGTCGAGGTGCGCCCATTCGCGGTCTTTGAAGTCGGTTCCAGCAACGAGCCTCCGACTTCGCTGGTCTTCATTGGCCCGAGCCTGGATCACGCGGCACTGATGAAGAGGTTCAACTCGACGGCTCTGCTGCCCATGATTTAAGCCTGTGTTGATCCGCTTCGCGGAGCGCACGGATGAATTCGGCGCTCTGGCGAAAGGCCGGATGGTCTTCATCCGCTTGCTCACACCCACTTGACCCAAGAGAAATTGGATTTCAGGACTTGACCTCAGCAGGCGCAACGCCTTGAGGCGCGCGTGCGTCTGCGTCTGCGTGTCGGGTTCGCGGTTGGACGCCGTGAGTGGCTCTTGAAGATGCGTCCGGCGCCTGGTGGGGTAAGTACTTGCCGCGCCCCGAGTTCTTGCTGCGACTTCTTGCTGCCTGGCTTTTTCGTGATTTCACTTCGTATGCTGCGCCGGTTCTCTTCTCGCCTCGCTGTTCTTGGTTTTCTCTCGCTGGGCGTGCTGGCGCTCCAGCCTCCACAGGCGCGCGCTCAAGGAGGCAACGGCGCGGTTTCGAGGCGCGATGATCTCGAAGCAGCTCAGTCCTCGGTGCGCACTTCGGTAGCGCGCCTGAGCCGAGCCATCGAAGCGCGCGACCCCAACGCCTGGAAGCTGCTGGGCCTGGACCTGAGCCAAGCCGAGAATGTGAAGAACCTCACGGCCTCGATTCAGGTCGGTCAAGTGGGATTCTCGGGCGACGGAGGCAAGGCCCTGGCCCGCTACGGCCTGACGGTGTGGGGCACGCAAAACGGCCAGAGCACGCTGCTCAAGCGCACCGTGCAGGACCTGTCCCTGGTGCGCAGCGACGCCTCGTGGAACATCAGCGCGCCAGCTTGGGACGTGCCGGACCCCACGCTGGACGCTCTGCAAGAGCTGGTGGCCGCCGCTCAGAACGAGTGGGCGAACCCAGCAGAACCCGATGAGGCCAACGCTCCCGCTCGGGGCGTTATCGCTCAGGGCGATGTGCAACCGAACTCCGGGCCGCGCGCGCCCGAGGTGTTCCACCTGGTCGTCGAGAGGCGCGGAGGGCGCTGGATCGGGCTGCGCCACTACGCCTGGGATGGCCGCGTCCTCAAGCCCCAGACCCTGGCCTCGCGAGAGAACGCTCTGGCGCGCGCGGCTCGCACCAACACCTCCAACGGTGCTCAGAACGGGCTGGTGCAGTGGATCAAAGGCCAACTCGATCGCTGGGCGCGTGTGGGCGATGGCAAGGGCGGTGGCACGCTGCACATCCTGCTGCAAAACGGCGCGCGCGACTGGGTCGGGCTCGATGGAGTGTGGGAGCCTCGCCTCAGCGAAGCTCCCGAGGCCGTGGCCCTGTCCTCTCAGCCTTCCAACCGAGCCGACGAACGGAACCCAGCGCCGCTTTCGGACGGAGCTTCTGGCGAGGCCGCCTCGCTGCGAGCCGAGATCGCGGACGACCCCATCGTATTCGGCGATGCTTCGGCGCACAAGAAGTTGGCCCAAGTACTTGAGGGCTGCGGCTTGTTTGGTGAAGCAGCGAACGAGTGGGAAAAAGCCGCAGCCATGGCCTCGGTGATGGCGCCTCCGGGAACGGGCGTGAGCGCGGCGCGGCTGGCGGGAGCGCGTGCGCGGCGGGCCTGGGATCCTCGCCAGCGAGCCGAGGATCAGCTCAAGGCCGAGGTCGAGGTGGGGCAGGACAAGGAAAGCCCCAACAACATCCTCAAGGTTCTGGTGCCCGTGCAGAACAAGGCTCCGACTCCGCTGCGCGCCCTGCGCATCGGCTTGGAGTTTTCCAAGATGGGTCTGGATCAATACGCGGCTTCGTGGCTTCAAAAGGGCCGGCAGATGATCGCCGGGGGCTGGCGACTTTCGCCCGACGACGCGGCCTGGGCTGATGTGCTCGACGAGCACCTGGAGCAGCGCACGCAACTCACCAGCATCAAGCCGCCCAACCTCTTGAGCTCGGGGATGTTCACCGTGCGCTGCAGGCTCGACGACCTGTCCGTGCTGCCCCTGCTCTCGGCTCTGGAAGCCGCTCAGCACACTGTCTACGGCGACTTCGGCATCCCCATGGGCTCAACTGAAGTCGTGCTGTGGCCCGACCAGAGCTCGTTCCAATCCTACACCACGCGCTTCTCCTCGCAGGGCGCCTCCGAGTTCGTAGCTGCCCTTACTTTAACTAAGCTCATCGCGACTTCAAGCGGGCCGTGGGTGCTGGGCGAGGAAGTGAACGTCTTCGTCGATCCCCGCCTGGCTGACGCGACCTTTGGTACCGTGGCCCACGAATACGGCCACGTCGCGGTGCGCCAGATGTCAAAGGGGCGCACGGTTCCGGTCTGGTTCAACGAAGGCCTGGCCACCGTAGTCGAAGGCGGCTACGATGGCGCGATCGAACGCGTGCGAACCGCGAGGCGCGCCAACAGGCTGCTCACGATGGACGCGATGCGCTCGTGGAACGTGGACGGCGAGCGCGCTTTTTTGGCTTACTCTCAGGCCAACTCGATCGTGGACTTCATCATCGCGACCTGGGGCTCGCAGGCCGTGCTCGAAATACTGCGCCAGATCGGGCAAGATGTGCCGCCCGAACAGGCCTTTGCCAACGTGCTGCACATCAACACCAACCAACTGTGGCAGCGCTGGGCCCGCGAAGGCATCCGCTAAACCAAGGGATGAGGGCTGAAGGATGAAGTCTGAGGGCCTCAAGCGCCCGCAAGTACTTGGGGCGCCGCGCCAGCCCGAGCTTCTCCTTTATCCTTCAGCCCTCATCCTTTATCCTTTGTTCTATGGCTGTTTTACCAATTCGCATCTGGGGCGACCCGATTTTGAAGAAGCGCGCGGTTTCGATTGACCGCATCACGCACGCCGAGCGCAAGCTGATCGAGGACATGATCGAGACCATGGAAGCCGCCGATGGAGCGGGACTGGCCGCGCCTCAAGTCGGAGTGGCCAAGCGCATCTTCGTGTTCCGGCGTGGTGACGACATCCACGCTCTGATCAACCCCAAGATCGTCGCGCGCTCACCCGAGCAGAGAATCGGCTCCGAGGGCTGCCTCTCGATTCCGGGCGTGCAGGCCAAGGTCTCGCGCGCGGCTAAAGTGACTGTGATGGGGCGCAACGTGCAGAACAAGGTCGTCTCCTTCGAGTGCGAAGATTCCGACGAACTGGGCCGGGCCGGAACCTGCGTACAGCACGAGCTGGATCACCTGGATGGCGTGCTGTATCTCGAACGCGCCGAGCCCAATTCGGTGTCTTGGCTCATCGAAGGCGAGGATGAAGAAGGCGAGGAGACCGTGTTCCTCGAACCCACCACGCCCGAGGAAGTGCTCCAGGCGATCAAGTCGAAGCAACTTCCGCCCGACTTGCACGCGCCCGAGATGCTGCAGCGGCGCGTGCGTGGTAAACGATGAAGCCGCACACGCAGAAGCCCGCCTCAAGTACTTGAAGCGGGCTTCTGCGTGTTGGATGTAACCGTGCGTTACTGCTTGAGCTTGTCCTTGAACTTGGCGCGGAACTCGGCGATCTCGGGGGCGATGACGCCTGAGCAATAGGGCTGGTCGGGGTGCAAGTTGTAGTAGTCGAAGTGGTAGTCCTCGGCCTTGTAGAAGTTGCTGAACGGAGTCACAGGTGTCACGATGGGAGCTTTCCAGGTGTGGGCCGCGCTGACCTTGGCGATGGTTTCGCGCGCGATCTGGGCTTGCTGCGCGTTGTGCGCGAAGATCACCGAACGATACTGAGGCCCTTCATCTGGCCCCTGCTGGTTGAGCGTGGTCGGGTTGCGCGCGATCAGAAGTACTTGCAGCAGATCGGCGTAGGAAATCACCTTGGGATCGTAAGTAATTTGCAAGGCTTCAGCGTGGCCCGTGTTGCCCTCTTCGACTTGCTCATACGAAGGGTTGGCGAGTTGGCCTCCAGCATAGCCGGGCACGACTTTGTCGACGCCCTTGAGCTGCTTGAAGATGGCTTCCATGCTCCAGAAGCAGCCTGCGGCCAAGGTCGCGACCTCGCGGTTCTTGGGCAGCACAACTTGAGTGGTCGGCGTGCTGGCGGGGTTGGTCTTGGCTGAGCTGGTCTTGGTGCGGGCGTCCACGGCGCGCGAGCCCTGCATCCACAGAGCGGCGGCAGCGACAACAGCCACGCCCAGCAGCAAGGCGCTTCCAAACGGTTTCTTCTTCATGGTGTCTCCTCAGGCTCGCGCCGACTTCACGCGCGCAACCTCAAATCTATAAAGCCCGCCGCGCCTCAGAGGTTCCCACGCAAACGAATTTGAAAGCGCACCTCAAGTACTTGCAAAGGGGAAACTAAAGCCGCGCCCGATCATCAAGCTCAAGTATTTGCAACACGTTATGAACCTCCGCTTCCTTCCTCTGCTCGCTTCCGCTCTACTCTTCCCGCTGACGGCGTACGCCAGGCCGCAAGGCTTGAGGCCGCAAAGCCTGCGCTTGTGGGCCACAACGCAGAAGGCGCGCCAGGATTACGGACTTTATATGATGAACCGCAAGGTCGGCTTCATGACTATGGAGTTCAAGCTCGTGCCGGGCTCCCAAGCGTCCAGCCGCCGCGTGGCTCTTTCTTCGACTCAGGTCACGCTGCGCCTGCGCAAGACTTCGGGCTCGCCTGACCTGACCATGCTGCAAGAGCAGAGCTTCGCGCTCTCTGGTGAAGGCCCTCTGCTCAGCGCCCGCCTGCGCACCGTGGAAAACGGGCGGCCTACAACCTATCTGCTCGCTCCAGGCGCGCCCAAATCCAGAGACTTCAGGCTCACGACGTGGAGCGGAGGGCGGCAGATCGTGCGCCCTTCGGCCTCGCCGCGCGAGACTCTGGAGCAGGCACGGCGCATGATGGAGTGGCTGAGCGCGAAGCGCAAGAAGGGCGAACAATTCCCCTACTGGAGCACGAGCCTGGACTCAGCGGACTTCAACTCGCGCGAGACCCTTGTCTTCCGCTCGCAAAAGCGCATCGCCTGGGGCGGCCTGCCCTCGACGGTTTACGATGTCACCATGCGCTCGCGGGGCACCGATTTCAACGCTCTGCTGCGCCCCAACGGGATGTTCGTGCGCGGCCAGATGTCGGGCATCGAAGTGCGCGCCGAGAACCCCGAAATCGCGCACGACCTCTCGCACTCCGGCGTGGACTTGCTCGCCGCCTCGCTCATCCGCGTCAACAAGCCCATAGGCGCGCCGTGGAATCTGTCCTCGCTCCAGCTCGAAGCCAGCGGAGTGCCGGGCTTGAAGCTGCCTCAATCCAGGCGCCAGCGCGTCCGGCAGCAGGGCCAGAACTTCATCATCAACATGAAGAGCGAGGCTCCAGGCAACGCGCCCGAAGTGCTCTCAGCGGCGCAAAGGCGCAAGTACTTGCAGTCCACGCCCTCGCTGCAAAGCGATGAGCCCAGAATCATCAAGCTGGCGCGCTCGATTGTAGGCGGCGAGAGCGACCCGCTCAAGCAGTCGCAGAAGCTGATGCGCTGGGTCTACACCTCGATGGGCCAGAGCATGGATGTCAACTCCTCGACCGCTCTGGAAGTGCTGGCCACCAAGACCGGCGACTGCACCGAGCACGCGCTTCTGTTCACTTCCCTGGCGCGCGCCGCTGGCATTCCAGCCCGCGAAGTCTCGGGTCTGGCCTACATCGAGACGCCGCAACCGACCTTTGGCTGGCACGCCTGGAGCGAAATCAACGACGGACGGGGCTGGATCTCGATCGACCCGACGTGGAACGAGGCGCGCGTGGACGTGAGCCACATCAAGTTCTCAGACGACGTGGACGACTTCAGCTGGACAGGAGCTATAGGCAAGCTCAAGCTGCGCGTGCTGGACGCCAAACCGAACTAACCGCAGAGGACACGGAGAACCACAGATGGAACACAGAGCGATTTAGAGAGAAGGCCAGTCTGCAAGTATGGAAACAAGCTTCCTTGGGAAAGGGGCAAGATAAAGCGGAGGTGATCGGCTGGGGCATGAGCCACAGCCTGGAACAGTTGGAAGAGGGCGATAGCTCTACCCTGAGTTGCACGTCAACTGATACGCTCCATCTCCTGACCTTCCTGCTCAAGTTCTGCGGGAGCGAAGGCTGAACCTGGGCGCATCTTATTCATCTCAGTACAGCCGCGCTCAAACGTGGTTTAGTTGTGCCAGATCGACCCGATGATCCGTTCCTTCGCTCCCGCTGCCTCCCGTTCCTCTTCTTCGCGCCGCGCTTTGATTCTGCTGCCGCTGGCTGCCTTTACCTTTGCGCCCAGTTCAGCGTGGGCGCAGCTTACTTCGCTGGACGTGTCGCCCCAAGTACTTGCAGGGCGCGGCTCAACGGTTCTGACGCTGCGCCTGCCTCCGGGCGCGATTCCGCCTTCGGGGGTGCGCATTGGCGTTTTCGAGGCGGGAAGCGGTGCGAAGCTGGCCGATTTCGCGCGCCCTTTCACGGCTGGGAACAACGGCTTGCAGGCTACGCTGAGCCTGGACGCTGAGCCTGGACGCTACGACATCCGCCTGCTGCGCGGCGATAAGAGCCGCGCTCCACTTACGCAGAGCGCCACGGTTGCAGTCGCGGGCATCGACCGTGAGCCTGGCTGGTGGCTCTTCAATGGCTCGCCCGTGATTGGCACGCGCGAATCGCCAACTGTGGGCACGTCCGGTTTGCCGTTCTTCTTGCCCGGCTTAAAGCGCTCGCTCGCGCGCACAGACAAGGCACGCACCGCCAATACGCGCACGGAGGCTCCCATCGCGTGGCGCACGCTGGCTTTCCCTCCTCTAAGCGAGTGGCTGCGCGACGCAACTGCGGCTCGCGAATCGGCGCTTCACCTGGCAAGCCAGAGTCGCGAGGCAAAGGAGAGCGGGTTCGTAGGCTGCGCGATGTTCGCGAATTCGAGCGCGAACGCGAACTTCGGCGGTGGCTCTGTCGAGGCGCAAGACGCGCGCACCCTGGCCGCCGCCAGCCCCGAGGCCATCGTGCGCGCGGTGCAGGCTGCTCGCGCAAGCTGCCAGTCGCTGGGGCCGGACGCGGCTTTGATCTTAACTCTGGCCGATGTGCCTCCGGCTCTGGCCGCGCGCGTGGTTGACCTGGCCGCTCCCGAGTGCGACGCGGTGTGGATGGCCGACCTCGATTCGAGCGATGCCGTTTCACTCTGGCCCCTTAAAGCGGCGCGGCGCGTGGCGGAGGAACAGCCGCAATTCGATTTGCCTATCTTTATCACGCCGCGTGAGAATGTCGGCATCGGCGCTGCGGAAGTCAGCGGAGCCATCGAAGCGTGGATGAGCGGCGCGACGGGGATCGTGCTCCCACACAACTCAAGTTCCGAGGCTGCAAGCCTGGAGCGCACGCTGGAATCGAACCTGAGCCTGTTCGTGGGCAGCGTGACGCTTGAAGACTCGGGCCTCTTGCGCGCGGGCGATGCGCTGAGCTTGTTCCGCCGCCTGCGCGACATCGGGCGCGTGCCGCTTCTGGCGCGCACCTTCGAGGTGTCGAGCCGCCGCGACCACTCGAACCGCGAAGGCCGGCGCACCGCCGAGCCCTTCGCCCTGCGCTGGACTCAAGGCACGCCGCCCTCTGATCTGCTCGCCGCCATCCGCGACGCTACCAAAGACGGTTCGCGCGTCTACTTCGAGGGTAGCCCCTTCCCCGGCGGAGCCACGGCCAGCACTTCGGGCTTCGATGCTCAAGGCTGGCGCGACGTGTTGCAGGCGAATGTGCGCGCCTCAAACGGTGCGGCGGCGGGAACCCCAAGTACTTCGGCCCTGGCGGGAAGCGCGAACGACTACGCGTCTGAAGCCGACACTTCGCGCGAGACGAGGCCAAATGCGCGGCTGAGCCCAGGCGCGCGGCTGAGCCAGCTGAAGATGGACGATGTGTGGACTTTCGGCCTGGCGCGCGGCCAGAGTGTCCCAGTCGAGCAGAGCCTGGTTGTAACGCCTGCGCGCGCGCCTTCGCCTGCTGAGCTGGGCGACGCCGCGCCGCCCAAGAATCAAAGCGAGCGCGAACGTGAGCGCCTCCGGCCCGCTCCTCGTGTGGTGGCCAGCCTGAGCGACGGCTCCGTTGGAACGCTGATCTCGCCCTCAGCCGCGAGCCTGCGCCACGATGAATCGGGCGCGCCGCTGCCCCGAGGCGAGGTCGTGTGGACGCCGCATCTGCTGCGCTCAGCCTCAAATGCTGCTGCAAGTACTGTGGAAGCTTCAGGCCCAAGGGATTCAGGCCCAAGTGCTTCGAGCCTGGCCGCTTATGATGCCTCGATCTCAACTCTGCTCCAGCCCGCTTTGGTGCGCCTCTTTGATCGCTCAGCGGGAGCTGCGGCTACACCCACTTCGATCTCGGATGACGCCACGGCGATTGCCTCGCTGCCTTCAGCTGTTGGGGTTCGGGTGTGCGTGCGGGCGAGCAAGCGCGGGACTCTGCTCTTGGCTCTGGTGAACCCTTCGGATCATGCGCGCGCTCTTTCGCTGCAGACGCGGGCGGCTGGAGGCTACGTCTTCGACCTGGCCCTGAACCGCGTGCTGCCTGCGCGTACTCGCGCCCTGCGCGTCGAACTGGACATCGACGTGCCCGCCAACGGCTTCCGCTTGATCGCGCTCGCCAAAGACGCCCAGACCTTCGAGCAAGACCGCAACACCCCCAGGCTCAAGGCCCGCGTGCGCTAAGTTGCTTCGTCACGTGAGGGGAGGACAAGAGTTAAGCTTGACTGAGGTTGAAGGTGCCCTTATGTCACAGATTTGGAAGGTTCCGAAGGCGTCACTTGGTGGCTTTGTCTCGGCGTGGAGGTATCATGCGCGCGTGTGTGCCTTCACATTTGATTTCAGCTCACTCGAGGAAATTCAAAAGTATCTTGATTATTTCGGACAGAAGACTCATCCAAGCGGGCGAGCATTTAATGTAGGCATTTGTCCTTACGGCGACCATGATGATTGGCAGACGAAGTTCCAACGGCTGCCGCTTTATCTAAGCGAAGGGCCAAAACGGCAGAAAGTTATCAAAGCATTGCAGAAGGCGTTGGCCGAATTTAGCTGATAGAAACCTGTTATTCATAACAAGGCGCTATATCTTAATTCTTGCAGCTTAGCGCATTCATCGGGCCTCGCGTTAAGTACTTGCAGCGCCAAGCTCACTACCTCATCGCCGCTGCGCCAAACTGGGCTCATGCGATTGAGGGTGCTGTTCTACGCGGTGAACGGGCTCGGGCTCGGGCACCTGACGCGGCTGATGGGCTTGGCGCGCGCCCTGCGCGGGCTCGCTCCTGGCTGCGAGATTCTGTTCCTCTCTTCGAGCGAGGCCTCTCATCTGGCTTACCGTGAGGGCTTCGCCTCGGTGAAGCTGCCTTCTCGTAACGCAGCCCGGCGCGGCGAGCTGCGCCAGAGCACCTTCGCGCGCCTGGGCCAGAGCCTGGTCTGGAACACGCTGAGCGCCTTCGATCCTCACGTTCTGGTCGTCGATACCTTTGCCCTGGGCTCGTGGCACGAGCTCGGGCCTGTGCTGCGCTGGCCCATGCGCAAGGCCTTCGTCTTCCGCGCCCAGAAGAGCGCGCGCGCCCTCGAACCCGCCTTTGTCGAAGCGCTCAGGCTCTACGACCTGATCCTCATCCCCCACCACGCGCAGGGCGATGAAGTCGCGCCCTCAGAGCTGAATCTGCCCCCGGAGACTCGCGTTGTGTGGACCGGGCCGATGACTTTGCGCGGGCGCTCCGAGCTGCTGACCCGAGCCCAGGCCCGCTCTCGACTGGAGCATGAAGGCCTCTTGAGCTTAAAAGCCGACGATTTGCTGGGCTTAGTTGCCCTGGGCGGCGGCGGCGGGCCGGGCCTGGATGAAGCCCGCGCTCTGCTGGCCCAAGCGATTGCTCGGTTGCAGCAAGGGCCGGACGAGCGGCTCAATCGCATCCGTTGGGTTGAGCTCGCTGGGCCACTCGATACCGCTCCGATTGATGCTCCCGAGGTCTTGGCCGAGCCGCAAGTACTTGCGGGCGCTCCTGAGCCCAGCGCTGAACCCAACCGGGCAAGTACTTGTACGCCGGGCGAGTGGCCATGGCAGATTTTGCGCGATGTGCATCCGATGGGCAGCGTGCTGCGCGCCTTCGATGGAGCGGTGGCCGCGGCTGGCTACAACACGGTGTACGAAGCTCAGGTGGCCGCTCTGCCTACGCTGCTGTGGCCCTTCGCGCGCGACGTGGACGATCAGTTCGCGCGCTCTCGCCTGCTCGCCGGGCAAAACCGGGCCCTGGTTTTCGAGCCCGCCCAAGAGCGCGATGACGATCAGGCGCAACAGCTGGCCGCGTTGGTAGCTCAGCTCTTCGATGCGGACATTGGCTCGCGGTTGCGTGCCTCGATGAGAGCGGCTCAGGCTTCGCGAGGCGCGTCTCAAGAGGATTGCAATGGGACGCTGGAAGGGGCACGCGCCATTCTGGACTTGCTCAGGATGGCGTGATTCTGGTTCCTCAAGTACTTGGAGCGAGCGCGAGGAGGGGCGTGGGCTGAGGGTTGCAGTTAAAATAAGCATCGCAAACCCGAGGGCACGCGGCTGGCTCAGGCCCGCCCGTGAGGATTAAAGGAGACAAGCATGGCATTGGGCAACATCCTGGGCCGCGTGGGATCGATCCTGTCGGCCAACGTGAACGATATGCTGGATCGTGCAGAAGACCCTGTTAAGCTGAGCGCCGAATTTCTGCGCCAGGCCAACCAGGAACTGGCCGATGTGCAGCACGAGGTCGCGATGGTGATCGCCTCTTACGAGGACACCAAGCACACTTACAACGAGAACGACGGCGACATCGCCGACTGGACGCGCAAGGCCGAGATGGCGCTCAAGGCCAACCGCGAAGACCTGGCGCGCAAGGCCCTGGCCGAAAAGACGCGCGAGCAGAGCGAGAACCACGAGCTCGAAGCCGTGCTGACCGAGCAGAAGAAGCAAGTGGACGCGCTCAAGGATGCCGCCGAAAAGCTCAAGCGCAAAATCTCGGATATGGAAGCCCAGCGCAACGTGCTGGTGGCTCAGCACCGCACGGCCATCGCGCGCCAGCACGTGGCCCAGGTCTCGTCCAACATCGGCACCAGCCAGGCCCTGGCCGGCTTCGACCGCCTCAAGAAACGCACCCAGACCGAGATGAGCAAGGCTTCGGCTCTGGAACAGCTTTCGGGCCAGACGCTCGATGACGAGTTCGCCGCCCTGGAGTCATCCAACCACCCTGACGTGGACAACGAGCTCGAAGCCATGCGCGCCCGCCTGGGGCTGGGCCCCGCCAAGACCACGCCTGAACTTCCCGCCGCCTCGGGCCAAGCCTCAACCACCACGCCCACCGCGCAGTGGGCCGACAACAAGTAGAAGCGTAAGTACTTGCAGCACCAAAACGCCCGCCGAGATGATCTCGGCGGGCGTTTGCGTTTAATCTTGGTACAGCAAATCGGGCGGCATTGGTGGGCGGAAGCCTGTGTCCATGAAGGCCGCGTTGCCCGCGATGGTTGAATCGAACTCGTAGCTAATGTTGCCGAAGTTGGCATTCGGGTTAGCATCGCTCAGCGGAATTTCGGCCTGAGAGCGCCGCGCCGAAGCCGTGCTGTTCGCGATGCCGTCGCGCTGGGCGTCGTCGAAGTCGCCGTTAGCCGAGGTGAAGCGGAAGGCGGCCCACTTGTCCATCCAGTCGCTCACCGAGCCGGGCTCAGCAGCCGCGCTCTCCGAGACGACGGGCATGGCCTGGTTCTCCATGATCGAGCCACGGAAGAGGATCTTGTAGTTGTAGCGGCGCAAGCGGTAAACCGAGGAGCGCTCGTCGCGCGTCACCACGCCGTCGCGGTTGAGGTCCATGCTGGCCCTGGTTCCGTTGGGGCGCGTGATGAACGAGCCGCTGGCGTCGGTTTGCAGCGCGCGGTCGTAGAAGTCGCCGGGGATAATCATCCAGCTGCCCTGCTGAGCGTAGACAAAGGCCTGCACTTCAATCGTCGCTCCCGGAGCGATCTTGGCGAGCTGGCCGCTCGCATCGAAGGCGGGCGAGGGCGCATCAGGCGTGTCCAGCTTGAGGCGCGACAAGCGGTAATAGGGAATCTTGGCGCGGCTCTTCTGGAAGAAGTCGTCGATCGAAAGTCCCGTATCTGAAGCGGCGTTGAGCTTGACACTCCGGTTGTTCAGCGTCAGGGCCAGCAGGTTCTGGCCGCTGGCCGAGGGGCTCGCGATGGCGAGGGAGCGCGAGTCCAGGGCGTAGTCCGTGCTGTCAAAGTCGAGCGCGATCTGCTCCACGTTCGTGCTGGGCGCGGGCGTTGAAGGCGCGGCTCCAGCCCCAACGTAGCCCGTGTAAAAGGTGCTGTCTGCGGTCAGGGAGTCCTCAGCTCCATCGAGCTGAGGGTTGAAGCCGAACTGGTTCACGCGCTCATCGAAGGCACGTGTGGACGGGTTGAAGCGGTCGTTGGTGAGGGCCGAGGGCGTGGCTGAGGTGTTGAGGAAGGCCGTGATCGAAGTGCCCAGAGGCAGCGTGGCGGGAGTGGTGGCCAGCAGCGACTGCTTGCGTTGAAGGGGCTCGCCAGGGGCGTAGCCGAAGGTGTGGCGGTTGCTCGAAGCGGCCAGAAAAAACCACAGCGGGCTGCGTGAGGGAGACGCTGCGGAACTGAAGTCGTAGCTTCCCAGTGGCCTGGTGTTCGTGGTGTTGTAGCTCCACATCTCCGGCGCGTGCGAGGCGTTCCTGTCCTCAATTTGCTTTTCCAGACCTTGCGTTACGCCCGTCACGCCCAGGCGGAACGTGTTGGAAGTCGCCAGCTCAGCGGCGCTCGCGGGCGTCACATTGGAGAACACGTCCGGGCTGCCTGGGCTCGGCGTTACGCCGCCGTAATTGACCCTCAAGTACTTGTCGGAAGCCGGAATCACGCTACTCTGTGGGTTCACACCCAAGATCATCTTGCTCGACAGGTCGATGGTGCTTGGAGCCAGAGGCGAGGGCAGGCGATCAGCCTGGAGGGCGAAGGCATCGCGGCGAAAGGCGCTGTGGCGCAGCGAGAGGCGCACGCTGGACGCGCCGCGCGGCAGCATGAAGCGGCGCTGCACGATGTCGCTGGCCTTGCCTATACGCACGGCGTTGCCATAATACGGAAAGGCGGCCTGAGCGCTGTCGAACAGCGGGTCCTGAATGGCGCGCAGCAGGGGCGGGTTGGGAGGGTTGCTGTTGTAAGCGCGGCTCAGGGTGATTGAGGTTGGCGAGGGCACGCTGAGCACGCGGAAGGGGTCGGAGTTGTTGATCTCGACCCAGTCGCCGGGCTCGAACAGCGCGGCGTCGTCCACATTCAGGGTCGAGCCGCGCGAGCGCACCGTGGTCTGGGCTTCCAGGCGGCTCATCACGGCTGTCGGGTTGAGGATCACGTTCTGGCGCGCCAGAATCGCGATCTTGCGCGCTCCCGCGTTCAGCGAGCCCTCGATGTAAGCGTTGTTCATCGTGACGATGGTCAGGCCGCGATGAGGATCGACGCCCGCATCCGTGCGCCCATTAGCATCGAAGGCGCCGCCCTTGAGCCTGATGTTGCCCTCGACGAAGATCACGCCGTTCTGGGGCCAGGGCAGGCGGCGCTTGTAGCGCGTGCTGCCGGGCGTAAGCGAGCCATCAGCCAGGCGGAAGGACTTGGCCGGGTCGGGGCCGTTGGCATCCGTTCCGTCTCCTACGGGGCCTCCATCACTCAGGGCGTCCAGCGTCACGTAGATGGTGCGGTCATCGTTGGGGTTGCCCGGCCCGAAGTAGCGCTCAGCAGGCGCCAGCTCGACGAGCGCTCCTCGGGCCCGAAACTCATCCGGCCCGATCCAGCCTCGCAGGTGCTTCTGCTCCAGCGTGGGGATGAGCTGAGCGCCGCCCACGCTCGCCTTCTGCCCGATGCCATAGGGCTTGACGTTGCGCTGGAACGAGGCGCTCAGGCTGGCCGAAGTACTTGCAGCACTCCCGAACAGCATCTGCCGCAGTTGCGCGCTCGTCATGGCGCGCGTGGCCGTGCTGCCCGGCGTTGTTAGCTGCTCCACATCGCGGGCGTTGTCGATATACACGCCTTCGCCGTAGCCGAACAGAGCGCCCGAGCCGCCCTCGGGGTTTGGGCCGTAGCCCGTGATGTTGAGGTTGGGCGCGCAGTACTTGGACATCTCGCGGTAGCGACTCGCATCGCGGTTGCTCTCGATGGAGGGCGGCACCATGTCCTCGACGGCGCGCTGGCTGTTGGGGATGCCGCGCAGACGATCCATGCCGTCGCGGATGCTGCTTAGGGCGGCCTCGCGGTTGATGGGAGAGCCGTCTTCGTCCTGGCCCTGGAAGATGGGGAAGTTGGGATCGCGGCTGTCGATCAGGCGCGCGTTGTAGCCGTTGAAACCCACGGCGCGCGGCAGAGCCTGAGCCGAGCCCGGGACATCGCGCAAGGCCATCAGGCCCGAAGCCTGGGCCTGGGCGTTGTTCTTGAGCAGGGCATTGCCCATCCAGATCAGCCCGCCGTTGACGCGCGCGTGCAAGTGCGAGGCAGCCGGAGTCTCAGCCGCGCTCCAGGCCACGGCCTCGCGGTTGTACAGCACCTTGCGCCCGCTGGCATCGGCTGCTGAGCCCAACACAACGCCATCGGCATCATAATCCACGCCCGAGGGCGCTCCCAGAGCAGCGGCTACTTGCACACGATCGCCCTCCACAGGCGTGATGGGAGCCGACAGCCTCAGCTGCGTTAGTGAGTTGAGCTGAGTGACCAGAGCCGTTTGCAGAGGCGAGCTCAGGCCGCCGATCGTGATGTAAAACGGCGCTGGCGGAAAGTTGCCGCGCCGGTTACTGATGTTGAGGTCCAGGCCCGCAAGAGAAGCGACCTGAGCTTCGGGCACCACATGGTTCACGAAGTCCCAGTTGGAGATGGTGCGCGCCGAGGTGAACAGAGGGTTCTGAGTCAGGCCGCGCTTGAAGGCCGTGCGCACCTCGGAGGCGTTGGGGTTGTCTTCGCTCAGGCCAATCACAGTGATCTTGAGCAGGCCCGTTGGCTTGGATGTTCCAAGCACCACATCGGGCTTGACCTCGGCTAAGTACTGCGGGCCTCCGGCGTTGGTAGCCGGGCCCCGTGGGTCCGGGAACTTAACAAAGCAGCGTTTGGGCGTTGTGCCTGCGCTGCCCGCGAGTTGGGCTTCAATGTTTAAGAATCGCTCGTCTTCTTGCTCGGGAACATTTTTATCATTAAGGGCCTGGCCATAATTGATTCCGTTGAGGTTAAGATCATTTGTGTTGTTGGGGCTTGAGAAATCCACTTCATTAATCCAGCCGTTGGCGCGCTCCAAGGAAGTGTAATAGAGGTTGAAGTCGCTCCCTCCGGGCTTGGGTGGTGGGTTGCCCAGAACCTTCCAGGGGCGCCAGCGCTCGCCCTGAGGCGAGTTAGTCAGCCTGTCGTTGATGAAGCTGATGCCGGCCTGAGTCGCCTGGCGAGCACTGGCCAGCTCACCCTGGCGCGCGGTGTGATTCAGGTTCGAGGCCGTGATGGTGATAAACGTCGAGCCCAGCAGAGCCGCGAACACCATCAGCAGAACCGCCAGCAGGAGAGCCTGCCCGCTGCGCCGACTCGAAACACGGCGGCTTCGGGCGCGACGCAGGCCCAGGTTGTGGCGTCTCCAGCAGGCCTGATCTTTCAGGTGCCTCGAACGAAACGGGGGGTGATCAAGAATATTGTGCTGTGAAGTGTGGTGTTGTGGAAGCATCGTAGACCTCGGCCTGACCCAGCAGCAAGGCCTTGCTTCGCAAGAGGAAGGCCCTACTCATCCATTTAAAGAATCAAACATCCATGGCAAAAGCTGAAGGCAACGCGCTTGCCATCGCTGTTGGTGTTGTTCCTCAGATAGATGCGCCGCTGAAGTCGATGTGCTGAGTTTAAGCTGTTTTTAATACAAAATCCGCGCCGGCTCCGGTGAGAGCGGCGCGGATTCTTGCGGATTCGGCTCGACAAGTGGAGCTGCAAGTACTTGCAGGCCGATTAGCGGAAGCGGCACGCCTCAGCTGGAAGAGCCGCGTCGCAGCGAGGCCAGCAGCGAGCCGATGCGCGGCATCGAAGTTGGCGTGGGCGGAGTCGCAGGCGGCGCGGTCACGGGCGCTTGCGCGGGAGGCGCAGGCACTACAGGCGCAACTGCGGCAGCAGCGGCATAATCGGGCGCGGCGTCTTGGTCGTCCAACTGGCGCGTGGCGTAGTTGGGAGACGGACGAGTCGCGGGTCGAGGCGTCTGGGGCGCCGCCGGAGCCTGAGTTGCCGGAGACGCTGGAGGCGTTGCTTTGGAAGGCGTTGGACCAGTGCCAGCAGGCTGAGCGCTTGCGGTCCAGGTGTGTGCGGCGCGTGGGGCGGCTGGAGCTTTGGCGGCAGGTGCCGCGGGCTTGGGCTCAGTTGCCTTGGAAGCTTTGGCCTTGGCGGACGGGTTGGGCAGCCACGAGCCGACCTGCTTAGCGGCGTCGTGCGGCGAGGAGGCCAGGATGTCCTTGAACTGCGAGCCAAAAGCAGCCCAGGCCTTGCGCGCCACCCACATCACGACAACCGTCTGCCAGGGAGACACCACGGGGATCGTGACCGGTTTCTTGCCTTTGGGCAGTCGCACAGGCGGCACCGCGCCCTTACCCCCAATGCTCTGCCACAGAATGTTCGCTACCAGATGCACAAGGTATTTCAGGAATAATCCCATAATGCTCCACGTTCCTCCCTCTGAAGTTGCCTGTGAAGTTGCTGTTCTTGCTTCAAGAACCCTGCTCTTTTCGCGAGCCGGGCTCGTGCGCACAAGCGGCTTGCAAACGTCTGGCGCGCTCGATGGTTGCCTGGGTGTACCGGAGCTGCCGCGTGAGCCCTGGGTGCCTGCAAGTACTTGCGCCCCGACTTAGTGCGAGGTGCCAAAGCGCGACTCGACGTTGGGCAAATCCACGGTCTGCGTCAGGCGCACGCTCTGCGCGCGGTTCTCGGCTCCGGCTCCATCATACTTGCCCATCACGATGGTGACGGTCACGCGGTCGATGATGCCGTTGCCGTTGGTGTCCTCGCAGATGAAGGAGGTCGAGGGCACGAACATTCGCCCGCTCTGCGAGTTGGTGTCCAGGGTGCTCTGCGGGTCGTTATTGGCCTGGGGCGCATACAACCCGATGTCTGAAGGCGAGATGCGCGTGTTCGAAGCGGGGTCCGTCGGGACGGTCGGAGCCGTGGGGCTCAGGTCGTCTTGCAGGCCGGGGTTGTTGGCGTCGGCGTTGGTGCCGCTGATGCGGGCCAGTTCAGGCTCGCCCGCTCCGTTGTGCATCAGCCAGCGCGCGCCCTGGTTGATGTCGGCGCTTCCGCTGGAGCAGTCTGTTGGCGAAGGCAGCCGCTTGTTGTCCACCCGCGCGTTGTGATTGCCTGCGATTGGCAGGTAAAGCGAGCCGTCCTTGCGCTCGAAGGGAATCTGCGCGCGGTACATCACGATGGGGTTGAGGTCGGCGGCGTAAGGGTTGCCGCTCACGCCCGTGCTGTTCCAGGGCAGCTTCACATCGTTGCGCGCCGCGTAGTACGTGACGATCGAGTGCGCCTCTTTTTGAGTGGCCGGGTTGGAAACCAGAAAGTCCAGCCGCGACGTGTTGGCGAAGGGCTCCGGCGTAGTCGAACCGCAGACGTCATCGGTGCCCGACACGCTGCGAAAGTAAGGAAAGCCCAGAACGTCGCCAGGCGCCCTCTTGTTGTTGGTATAAGGCGCTTTGTCGGTGATGCCGGGCATTGGCTCGTTGGGGAAGACGTAGGTCGCGCCGCGCAACTCGGTGACGATGCGATTCATCGTGGCTTGAGCGGCTTGCTGGGTTTCGGTGCGCGCACTGCCGATGCGCGTCAGGTTCACGCCCAGGTTCAGCGGCACCATGATGATGACCAGCAGAATCGAGAAGATCCCCAGCGCCACCAGGATTTCAATCAGCGTGAAGCCCGAGGGCTTCGAGAAGCCCCGCCGCCTGTTGAGGCGGCGCGGGCGCAAAGGGCGAGAGCGGTTGGCGTTCATGTGGTTCTGGTTCGGGATGTTCCTCATCTCAGGCGCCTCAAGTACTTGAAGCCGGGCTCAAAGCGCCTGAAATATCATGCGGTTCTGAGGCTCTCTTAGCTGCAATCGGAGCGGCGAGGCACGCGGTCCGAGCCCTTGAGGATGACTCCTGTGGTGTCGCAGCTGCCATCGGTCTTGTATTGATCTTGCTCGCGCGGGATGAGCTGAACCGAGCCATCGAAGAAGAGCACGTTGTCGTAGTCGCGCGAATCGCGGTGGTGGCGGCACCACGTCACGATCGTGCTGTCCAGAGGAGGACGCTTCAGGAAGTCAGGCGGCGTCTTAGTCGAGGTAGGATCGGGCTGGCGCAGCTGGCGCTTGAACTGAGGGTCCGTTGCGCTTGTGACGCGGGTAGGAAGGTAGGTCTGGGCTTTGGTATCCGCAGTGATGTCGCTGCTGGTGTCCTCGGTGGAGTAGACGTGATCCGTGGCGAACATCTGGTAAGACAGGAAGTCCGGGTTGTAATCCTGCTTGGTGGCGTCCACATACAGATCACCAGGATTCGGCCGCAGGGTCGCTCCCGGCTCAGAATCCGCCGGGCAGTGCAGCAGCTTGGTTGAGCGCAGGTAACGAGCCGTGGGAGCCAGGCCTACGGTCGCGATCTTGTCCGCGTCCGTGCTGGAGGGATAAGTCCACAGGTTCCACAGCCCGATGTTCTTCTTCTCGGGCGGCATGGCCTTGGGGTTAGCGTTGGGGTTGAAAGGCGGCGCCTGGCCGTCTTGATCGGCCATATACAAGCGCAGGCCCTGGTAGATCTGCGACAAGTTGGTCTGGCAGGCGGTGCGCTGGTTGTTCTCGGTGAGCGAGCGGAAGGCGCCCAGCGTAATCGAGGTAACGAGAACCATGATCGCCAGCACCACCACCAGCTCAATCAGCGTGAAGCCCCTGGCTTCCCGGCTGAGTCGGCGCGGCGCGAGGTGAGACAGCTGCCGCGCCTTTTGCGAATGGTGCCAGCCGAATGGTTGAGGATGCCGGATGTTCATGCTGTTTGGTGTTGTGACCTTGATTGGCCTGGTGCTGCAAGTACTTGCAGCGTCGTGGCTGAGAGACGGGTGGCAGTATCAGGAGCGCGTCTGGCTTTCCACATCGAGCGAGCGATAGCCCGCAACATCGGCCTGCGAGTAGGTTCCGCCCCGGAACCAAGCCGAGCGCACCCGAACCGAAGCGCCTTTTATGCTCAGGATGGCGATGATCTTGGGATGATCTGTGGCGGTTGGGATGTAATCGCTCGTAACGTTTAAGTCTTTAGATGAAGCTTTGCCAATGCACTGCCCTGCATTGTCCACAAAGTAAGCTCGCGCGGCTTGCACGTTGGTTCCTGCGGGTGGACTCGTATTCGGTTTGAGGGCGAAGCCGCTGAAGAACGGCAAAGAGGCTGTATCGGTTGGCTGGTCAACCAGATCCTCGCGGACGGTAAGCGGCACATCCGTCATCGTGATCGGAGTTGTCGAACCCGGCATGGTGTACAGATAGCTGGCCAGCACAGTCTTGCCCGTCTCGGATGGATGGAAGTACAACGCGTCATCTGCTGTGTTCCACAGATACTCGCGCCACGGCTCGCGTGGGAACCACTCAGGGTTGCTGAGCCCAGAGCGGCTGACGTAAGGCACATACGAGCGAGCAGCGACTGACGGCTGCTCAAGCCAGCCATCAATGTTGCGGTAGACAACACGAGCCGAGGGCGCCGCCAGGTTGTTCACGTCGAAGAACACTTGCCCGCTCTTGGGACGCACACCCAGAGCACGCGGAGTAGAAGGCGCAGGGGTAGGGCTTCCGTAAGCCACTTGGCTCGGAGTGCTGAACTTGTCTGGGCTCCACTGCGCAGTAAAAGCAGCCACTTCAGATGAAGCGGGAGTAGCTGTAGCTGTTGGCCTTGTGCCCTTCACAAGTGCGTAGACCTGCGAAGGCCTGTTTGCTGTTGTAGCGTTCGCGCTCAGAGCCTCGTCCGTAATGAACTTGGTCGGCACGGTTGTCAAGCGAGGACTCTGCACTGTGCCACTTGTGCCAAAGGTATAGGTGGAATCCTGCTCTTGCAAGAAGTTCTGGTCGTCCGTGCTGAGCGTGGTCGAGAGGTTGTCATCGTGGACGATCATGCGCCAGTCGGGAACGCTGTAGTCCACACTGTAATGCTTCCCGACAAGAGAGGCATCCACAACAATGCGACCCAAGTTGCGTTCAAGGTCAGATGAAAGAATAGATGCAGCAGTGCTAGTATCGAGCTGACGCACCTTGACTTGAACCGGGCCTGTAATGATCGTGGCAGATGGGTTCAACTGCTTCACCAAGACTTGAGCTGGCAGCCGAGAGCCTGTTGTCCAGCTTCCGTTCTGCGGGAACCGTTTGGGTTCATCCACCATAGCGTTGATGGGGCCGCTGCCAATCTTCCAGCGATAAGACACGTAGCAAGTGACGGAGGGCAAGCTCCCGGCTGGAGTCGTCATAGGGAGGCGCAAATCTTTGACGACTCCTTGAATCGGCCGCTTGACCTTGGTCGGATCCGTTGGATCAGCGGCATCGTTCAGAGGTGTGCCGTCATCTGAGGACATCGCGTTGCTGAAGTCTAAGGCACCATTAGCATCATCAATAGTTACGCCACTCGCTGAGAAGACGTTGAATAGCCGAGGAGGATGAACAACTTGAATAGCAGGCGTGGCTCCTGTGCCCGGTAGCACAAACGGATAACGCAGTGTGATAACGCCTCGCACAATACCACCGATGTTTTCTGCAACCACGGTGTGCTCCTCACCAATGATACGGCGGAAGTGAGCTGCGGCTGAGTTGGCTATGTCAGTTGAGACGGTCTGCGAGTTGTCGAATGAGATGTCGTCCGGCGCTGGAGGGCTTAGTGGCAGAGAGGCGTTGCGCGTGGTTGTTCCATAGACAGAACCAGCGAAGTCGCTCCAACCAGTGGGGTTGGTGGTCGGATCTACAAGAGTGGGATCGACATCGGCGATAGCTTCGGGGACAGAGAGCGGGGCGCTGGAGTAAGTCGCCAGCGTGGTCTGGGCCATGCGCTGGGCGACGTTGCGTTGCTCTGAGGTCTGGATGACGCCGATGGCGCCGGGGAAAATGCGCACGATGGCCAGAGCGCCGAACAAGAAGACGGCCAGCGCAATCACGACCTCAATCAGCGAGAACCCGCCGCGCCGCTTGCGCAGCTGAGGCGACGAACGCCGCTGCAAGTACTTGCAGGGCACGCTCGCGGCTTCACCTCTTGTCCCACGCCCCGCGCCCGAAGCGCCAAGACCTCGCGCCGCAGTGCGCGTTTCCACGCCACGCCCGCTCTTGAGGCGCAGGCCAAGACAAGTGGACACGCCGGGACGACCGTTCATCGCGCCATCTCTCGTGCCGACGCGAGCCGAGCCATCGTTGTTGTCAGCAGAAGCCATCGCAGCCTCTCCCCTGGAAATCATCTTGAGCATCAGCGTTTCGTCCACAATCCACCTCGCGGCGCGACGCCGTGTGCCGCCAGCTGCAGGTTCCTGGGTCTTGAACGCTGAGCCTTGAGCCCGAAATTTATTTGGAAGCATACAGGACGGCTCTTGTTGCGAGCCGTGCCCTACTCTCCACCAGAAGACTGAGCCTTACAAAGCGCGCTCAAGTACTTACCCGAGCAAAACGCGACAGCGCGAGGCTTGCTGGCCCCGCACCGTTCGCATCTTTTCTTTTGCTTCGCCTTGCGCTTCCCCTTCTGCGCCTTGACTCGGAAGAAGTGCTGTCACAACACGAATTGTGCCACCGGTTCCACTGCATCCTGAAGCGTCTCAGAACAGGCGCACTCATCTATTAGCGCAACTGCTTGATCCACTTCTCGCCCTTCCAGTTCGAGATGTCAACCCTTTCGACGGTTCCATCCAGCCGCAGAACTGTGTCTATGGCTCCGCTCGCATTAGCGGTGTCGGTGTAGACCGTGTAGGGATCGGCCAAGTTCGAGGTTGGCAGGCGGTGATTGACGCAGTGCGTGATGATGGTTTCCGAAGGCGCCTGCCTGTTGGCCAGGCGCGGCAGCTTGAGCACATCAACTGGGTTGTAATTGGGGTCAGTTGGAGTGTTGTTGTAAGCCTTCTTGGGGTCACGCAGATACCTCTTGGATGCATCGCCCGCGAAGGTGGTGGTGTCACCAGCGTTGCCGGAGTAGGTGTTGTCGTCCTGAGTGGTGTAAGCGAAGCCGTCGTTCTTATAGCCCCAGAAGTTCCACACGTAGCGGCCCAGGTCGGGCACGGGCGCGCTGGTGTTAGGGCCAGGCGAGCCCGAGACAATCGTGGCGACGCTGCCATAGGACGAGCGCGGCTTGCCTGCTGCGTCGGTGTCATCGTCGGGGCACACGAGCAGGGAGGAACTCTTGAGGAAGCCCGTGCCCTTGGCGTTGGGGCAGGTGTTGGTAGCCGTATCGCAGGCCTGGCCATTGATGGAAGTCGCGGGCGTTCCGCCAGGCTGAGGCGTGCCCGAAGGCGTGCCCGAAGGCGTTCCCGAAGGCGTCGCGCCGGCAACGGGAGCGCTGTTGTCCAGCTTCTCCGTGCTGGGCAGCAGCACGGCCAGGCTCGCGGGATACTTCTTCTCGTCGTCGTAATACAAGCGCACGGCGGTGTAGATTTGCTGCAGGTTCGCGGTGCAGTTGGTCTGCTTGGCGCTTTCCTGCGCTCGCTTGAAGGCCGGGAAGAGGAGGGCCGCCAGAATCGCGATGATGGCCAGCACGACCAAAATCTCGATCAGGGTGAAGCCTCTCGCTCTCTTCGAGCCCAAGGGCTGCGCCAAGCCTCGCCCGGCGCGGTTTCGGGCGCTCATGCGATGTTGGTAGGGTGGAAAATTCATAACGCTCCTCGCGATTCAAGCTGGTTGGACTCGGCTCAGGATCTCCGGTTGGGGTTCAGGCATTGTGCTCAGCACGCGCCAAACCTGCCACATGTGCTGATGCATTCCCTCTTTATACCCTCTTGCTCTTCAAATCAAACATGGCGCTCTAAGGCGGCGCGGGCAGGCTGTTGAACGTGCTGGCCTCAGGGTTGACGGCGCGCAGATACGAGCGGTTGAGGCTCGCGCCCCACAGCAGTGCCGCCACCGCTCCGATGGCCAGCATCGGCCCGAACGGCATCCCCTTGCGCAAAGAATGACGGATTAGCAGCGGAGCCACCTTCTGCCAATAGCGCGCCCGTTGCTGAGCCCACTCGCGACCCAGACGCACTTGCAACAGCCGCGCCTCATTCTGAGCCTCAACAGGCTCAAATGTCGCAGAGGAAAGTTCACCCGAAGGATCGGGCACTTCCAGGGTTGCGGGCGCGCGAACCTCTTCTGGAGCGGCCTGAGCACGCTGCAAGTACTTGTGGGCGCGCCTCAGAGCCCAGCGGCGCGAGCGCAGGGCGCGCGGCACTTGCAGCAGCAGGCCCACGCTCGCGCCCAGCACAGTCGAGGCGAAGGCGAAGGTCCACAGCGTCCCGTTCCAGCCCAGGTTGGCCGCGATGGCCCCCACCAGAACCACGTCGCCAAAGCCCAGGGCCTCACGCCCGTAGATCCACGAGAATACTTCGCGCAGCACCCACAGGATCGAAGCCACCACCACCATGGCCCAAAGAGAGCCCGGTACGGGAGCCGGAAGCAGTTCCTGGCCCGGCCACAGCCCGCCGCTCGTGAGCCCCGTAGTCGGCGTCGGCACATGATGAATTGTTTCCCAGGCATCGCGCGCCACGCCTGCCAATCCAAGCAAGAACGCGGCCTCCAAAGGAATCAGGCGCGTGTCGAAATCGACCCAGAAGATCACGACCAGCGTGCTCATGAAGACCAAGCCCTGCAAGAGCTTGATCCAATCGCCCTGGATGTTGCCGTTCCACGAGCTGATTCCGAACGGCCCAGCCCACCAGCTGGACCCCGCCAGCACAAACAGCACGCCGGTCAAAAACTCGATGCCGAAGTAGCGCCACGAAATTGGCGCGCCGCAATAGCGGCACCGGGCGCGCAGCAGCACTTGCGACACCAGAGGCAGCAGGTCGCGCATCGCCAGGCGCCTGTTGCATTTGGGGCAGCGCGAGGGCGGGTGCGCGATGCTCTGGCCGTGCGGCAGCCTGTAGATGCACACGTTCAGGAACGAGCCCACCAGAGAGCCCAGGATGAACAGCAGCACCCAGATCAGCTGAACCGAACCGGGCAGCAAAGCGGTGAATCTATCGGGCATTCTTGCTTATGTGCTTGCTTGTACACGCACCAGCCAAGCGCAAAAAGCCCCGCAAGTACTTACGAAGGGCAAGTACTTGCGGGGCTTGGCGCGGCTTTTAGCCGCTGTCGCCCGAAAGCGAGGACACGATCTGAATCAGGGGCATGAACAGAGCGATGACGATGAAGCCCACGATGCAACCCAGAACCACGATCATCAGAGGCTCCAGAGCCGCGGCCAGCGATTGCAGCTGCGTCTCGACTTCCTGCTCGTAGAAGTCGGCCACCTTGCCCAGCATGGCATCAAGCGAGCCCGTCTCCTCACCAATCGAGATCATCTGGATCACCATGGGCGGGAACAGGCCGCTCTTGTCCAGGGGCTCGCCGATCGGGTCACCCTCACGGACGCGGGCGCGCGCCTTCATGATGACATCGGTGAAGGTCTCGTTGTCGATGGCTCCAGCCACCGTCTCCATAGCCTGCAAAATCGGCACGCCCGAGCTCAGCAACGTGCTCAAGGTGCGAGTGAAGCGAGCCACGGCGATGTTGTGCGACAGCTTGCCGAAAACCGGCACCTTCATCTTGTATTTGTCGAACAAGCGCTTGCCGAACTTGGTGCTCTTGAACTTACGCCACGCGACTTGCGAGCCCACGCCGCCACCGATCAGGATAATGGCTCCCTGCTGCGAGCGCGTGAAGTTCGAGATGTCGATCAGGATCTGCGTGATCATGGGCATCTCAATCTTGAAGTCCTTGAAGATGTCAATGAACTTCGGGATGATGAAGACAACCAGGCCCGTCACGATGATGAAGGCCACGACCATAACCAGCACGGGATAGGTCATGGCCGCCTTGATCTTCGACTTGAGCCTCAAGTCCGACTCCAGGAACTGAGCCAGGCGATCCAGGGTCTCGTCCAAGACGCCGCCGACCTCGCCCGCCTTGACCAGACCAATGGCCAGCGGCGAGAAGACATTGGAGTGGTACATCATGGCGCGCGAGAGGGTTTCTCCGGCCTCAACGCGGTTCTGGATGTCGCCGATGCACTCCTTGAGGCGAGGGTTGTCCGTCTGCAGAGAGAGGACAGAGAGGCAGCGGACTAAGCCGACGCCCGCGTTGATCATGGTCGCGAACTGGCGGCAGAAGATCGAGAGGTTCTGCAACTTGATCTTCTTGAAGCGCGTGAGCGGGTTCTTCTTTTTGCTGTTGGCCTTGGCTCCATCTTTGGTGAGCTGAGTCACCCAGTAGCCCGAATCCTGCAGCTTTTTGGTGAGCGCCTTCTCGTTGCTGGCCTCGGCGCGCCCCCTGTGGATCTTGCCCGCCTTGTCTTTGGCGACGTAAGCGAATGTCGGCATTCTAAACCTCCTCTAAACCATGTGGGATCTGCTCGCGACTTCTCGCGATGCGATTCTCCGCTGAGGCCGGAATTGGCAGAAGCCAGGCGGGGCGTCGGGCGGCTCATCGCACTGATAAGCAGGTGTCAGTTTATCTCAGCTTCTTCAAGGTGTCATCTTCAAGACAACATCTTCGCCTTCGCGGGCTCACCTTCGTGCCGCGCGCTCCAAAACAAGGGGCGCCTCAAGTACTGGCAAGTACTTCAGGCGCCCTTTGCGGCTGCTGTGTTGGCTTTAGCGGCGTCCGCCGCGCGTGGCCTGAGCTGTGTGCTCGGCCATCTGAGCCATGCCGCCCTGGATCATGATTTCGAGCTCAGCGGGGTTGTGCGAGCGGGCGACGGCGTCGTCGTAGGTGATCTTGCCCGCGAGGTGCAGGTCGCGCAGAGCTTGATCCATGGTCTGCATCCCGATGCCGTTCTGGGTCTGGATGATCGAGACCATCTGGTGCGCCTTGGCCTCGCGGATCAGGTTCCGAATGGCCGAGTTCGCGATCATGATCTCAATGGCCGCGATGCGCCCTCCGCTCGTTGAAGGCAAGAGCTGCTGGGCGACGATGGCCACAACCGAGTTCGAAAGCTGAGTTCGCACCTGCTCCTGCTGCTCGGGCGGGAACACGCCGACCACACGATCCACGCTCTCAGCCGCCGAGTTGGTGTGCAAGGTGCCGAAGACCAGGTGCCCCGTCTCAGCCGCGGAAATAGCAAGGTGGATGGTGTCCAAGTCGCGCATCTCGCCCACCAGAATGACATCGGGGTCTTCGCGCAGGGCGGCGCGCAGGGCGTTGGCGAAGGACTTGGTGTCGGTTCCGACTTCGCGTTGGTTGACCACGCACTTCTTGTGGTCGTGCACGAACTCAATCGGATCCTCGATGGTCAGGATGTGGCCATCGTGGTTGATGTTGATGTAGTTAATGATCGCAGCCAGAGTCGTCGATTTGCCGCTTCCCGTTGGCCCCGTGACCAGGAACAGGCCGCGCGGACGGTTGGCCAGTTCGATAATGGCCTTGGGCAGGTTCAAATCTTCGGGCGTGGGAATCTTGGACGGAATCACACGCAGGGCAGCGGCGACGTTGGTGCGGTCGCGGTAAGCATTGACGCGGAAGCGAGCCAGGTGCTGAACCGAGTGCGCGAAATCCAGCTCAAGATCGTTCTCGAAGCGCTGGATCTGCTCGTCCGAGATGATGTCGTAGATCATCGACTGGATGTGCTGCGGTTTGCACATCTCATACTCGTCCAGCTCCCGCACCTTGCCATGGATGCGCACGCAAGGCGGGCGTCCCACCGCCAGATGCAAGTCCGAGCAACCCATCTCATACATCTTGGTGCACAGCTCGTCGATGTGGAGCTCGTCCAACGAGATCTTCTCCATGGGTTCAGGAGGAGCTTCCTCTACAGGAGGCGCACCAAAGGGAGCGCCAAAAGACTGGCCTGGGCGCGGCATCTGGCCGGGAGCCTGGCCAGGAATCTGAGGCAGAGGAGCCCGCATCGGCATTCCATTGCCGCTGGGCATTCCGTTGGCCTGGCCTGGAATGTTGTTGGGATGTTGAGCCATGAATAAGTCCTTCGCCAGAAGGCGGAAGTAATGAGATTGTCCAAGTACTTGAGCTCTGAGCATCACAAAAAGCGGGGCCGCAAGTACTTGTGCGCCACAAGTACTTGCCATACCCCGCTTTTGCTTCTTTCAACCAGCCGCCAGCTTTAGTGGCCACCGGTGAAGACGACGCGCATCACTTCCTCAACCGTTGTAAAGCCGTCCAGGCACTTGCGGAAGCCATCTTCCTGCAGCGTGAGCATCCCGTTCGAGCGAGCGGCCTCGCGCAACTCGGACACGGGAGCGCGGCGCACGATCATCTCGCCGATCTCCTCGTTCACAACCATCAGCTCATGGATGCCCATGCGTCCCCTGAAGCCGCTCTGCTTGCACTTGTCGCAGCCTCGCCCGCGGTAGAACTTCATCTCGGGCTCCAGCTCGGGGTCGTGCCCGAACTTCAGCACCAGCTCGCGCGGCGGGATGTACTCCTCCTTGCAGTTCGAGCAGATGCGACGCGCCAGGCGCTGAGCCATCGCCCCGATCAACGAAGCCGAGATCAAGAACGGCTCCACGCCCATGTCCGCCAAACGCGTCGTCGAGGAAGGCGCATCGTTGGTGTGGATGGTAGACAACACCAAGTGGCCCGTCAGGGCCGCCTGCACCACGATCTCAGCCGTCTCCAAGTCTCGCGTTTCTCCGACCATGATGACATCCGGGTCCTGGCGCAAGAAGGCGCGCAGAGCCGTAGCGAAGGTCAGGCCGGCCTTGCGGTTGACGTGGACTTGAGCCAGGCCGGGCAGCTGATACTCGACGGGATCTTCCACCGTCATGAAGTTCTTCTCGATCGAGTTGATGGTGTTGATGACCGAGTACAGGCTTGTCGTCTTGCCGCTTCCCGTTGGCCCGCACACCATGACCATGCCGTTGGGCTGCAAGCAGAGTTCGAGCAGCTTGGCCTGCACCTCGGGATACAGGCCGAGCTTGTCCATGCCGATCATGACCGAGGACTTATCCAGGATGCGCATAACGGCCTTCTCGCCAAAAGCGGTGGGGCACGTGTTGACGCGCAGATCGAACTCCTTGTCCTGGAGCTTCAGCCGGATGCGCCCGTCCTGCGGGATGCGCCTCTCGGCGATGTTCATGTCCGCCATGATTTTGATGCGCGAGATCAAAGGCCCCAGGATGTGCGCTGGAATCTTCATCTGCTCGTGCAGCACGCCGTCGATGCGGTAGCGGATACGCACGTTCTTCTGCTGGGGCTCGACGTGGATGTCCGAAGCGCCGTCGCGAATCGCATACATCAGCACCGTGTTCACGATGCGAATGATGGGCGCTTCGTCGGCGGCTAGGGCATCAGCGGCCAGGCCGTCGGTCTTGGCCACGTCGGGCGTCAGGTTGGTTGTGCCCTCATCTGGGTTGCGCGAAGGGCCTTCGGCCTCCACTTTCTTGCGGAAGTCGAGGAACCCGCGCTTCTTGTTGGCCTCGTCGAAGTTCCTGATCTCGAACTCTTCGAGCATCCCCTCGACCTGGGAGTCCACGGTGGCGGCGTCCTTGGCATCTATGGACAGCTCATCGACGCTGGAACTGCCGAGCTTGAGCGCTTCCAGCTGCGAGGGCGGCACCAGGACGGCGCGAATTTGCAAGTTGGTCTTGGCGCGCATATCGTCGATGGCGAAGACGTTCTTGGGGTCTTCCATCGCGATGGTCAGCGAGCGCCCATCCGAGCGGACAGGCACGGCTTTGTAGCGCTCCTGCAGCTCGGGAGGCAGCAGGTTCAGAGCCGCAGGATCGGCCTTGATGGTCGAGAGATCGAGGAACGAGACGTTCATCATCTTCGCCTGCGCCTCGGTCACATCGACCTCGGAAATTCCCATCTCGATCAGGATGTCTTCGAGGGGGCGCGTCGTGGCCTGCTTGACGCCCATCGCCTCGCGCGCCTGATCGCGTGTGATCTTGCCCGCTTCGCCCAAAATCTGAAGCAGGCTCTTGCCGCCGGGTGTTGACCCATTCTGTCCCATCGTTGCTCCCGCTGATGCCAGTGCCATGATTCCACCTGATCCTGACGGCGCCGCGCTCCACCTCGCGCTTGCGCCCCTTCAACGCTCAAAACATTGTGCGTGACCACGCGCTTTGGCAGCGCGCGCCACAAGCCCAACTGAACCGAACTTGAACTGCTCTCAAATATCTCAACAGGGCATGAGCAAATCGCGCGCTCTGATGTGTGCCCGCCATCGCCTCGCCTGTATCTCAGGAAGCACGACGCTTTGATGATAAATTTTTATGGCAGCACGAGGCCCGTGTGCAATGTGCTTCAACGATACCACATTTGCGCGCCACTTTATTTTCTCGCGACAGGCAAGCCGTTGTCAAACATCCGGCTCTTTGGTGCGCCTCAAGTACTTGACACGAACTTGCAGGGCGCGCGGGAGATTTTCTTTGGCGAGGCGGTGCGGCTCGCGTAAAATGGGATGCGCCTCGCGCCATCTGCGCCTCAGTCGCACCACTGCAGCCCACTGAAAGCACCACTCAAGACGCACCATCCAACAGGAGACGCGATGCCCCGCCCTAAGGCCGGAGCGCCACCCGGCTCGCCGCCCCGCAATTCTTCACGCCGCACGTCCCAAGCCGCCCCCAGTTCTTCCACTTCCGTGCCCTCTCAGGACGAGGCGCGGGGCCGTTCCTCGCTGCGCTCCGTGCCCTCACGCCTCAGTTCGGAGCCTGCTCAGCCTGCTGGCTTCGAGCGTCTAAGTTCCAGCCGCACGTCTACCGCGACACGCCCTGTGTTCTACCCAGAACCGGATGAGTTCGATGCCGCGGTGCCTCCTCTGCTGCCACGACACGCGTCCTCGGCGCCCGCTGCTGAGCCGCCGTGGGCTTCCGCAAGTACTTCCAAAACCACGCCAGCCAACACGAGCGGCGCAGCCCCATCTGCTGCGCCGCGTTCGGGTGCTGCTGGACGCAAGATGCCACGCCCGGATTCCTCTTCTTCCTCTTCAAGTTCAAGCGGCGGCTCAACAGGCGGCTCCAAGAGCGAGGGGCGCGCTTCAGGCGCGGGCTCTGCTTCAGGCACGGGCGCGAAGCAGGAGCCTCGTGGTTTATGGTTCGAGGTCGGTGGCGTTTTGGTGCTGGCTGGGGGCGCGATGCTGGCCTGGAACGCTTTCCACGCTCAGCCCCAGGGCTGGCTGCCTTTGCACGCGCTGTGGGTTCTGCGCGCCCTGTTTGGCATTGGGGCTTACGTGGTGCCTCTGTTGGGCTGCGCTCTCGGGGTTCTGCTTATTGCTCAGAAGCAGCGCGCCAACCTGCGCGCTTTCGGGCGCGGCGCGGGCATCTCGCTGCTGGTTTTGCTTTCAGGCGTGCATCTGGGCGTGCCCTTGAACCAGGAGTTCAGCCCTGAGTTCCTGGCCTCGCGCGGCGGTTTCGTTGGAGCTGCCGTGGCTTTTGTGCTGCGCAGGTTTCTGGGCGAAGCGGGCGCGGCCATCGCGCTCATCGCCTTCTCTGTCGTGGCTCTGTTGCTGCTGACCGAAGTCTCGCTCAGCGAAATCGCCGAGCGCCTGGACGGACGCGAGAAAGCCGGAGGTCTCAAGCACAAGGTGAGCCGTTGGCTCTCCTCGCGACGCGGCGCCCAGGACAAAGCCAGGGACGAAGAACCTGAGCCCGCTCCACGCTCGCGACGTTCCTCCGCACGCTCTCAAGTACTTGAGGCCGCTGAAGAAGACGAACACGAAGGACAAGAACAAGCCAACGCTTTCGACGCGCGGCTTCTGACGCGGGCACAGCGCGGCACCGAAAGTTCGGAGCGTCACTCGCCCTTCTTCCCGGAAGAGCAGATCGGCGCTCACCACAGCGAGCCGGTTCGCGAACCCGATGCCCCGGCTCGGGAGCAAGCTGAGCTGAACACGAGCGAGCCTCCAGCGCCCGAAGCACCGGCGCAGCCCGTGGACCGCTTACAATCGGTGCGCGTCGAGATCGACCTGGCGCCTCCGCCTGCTTCGGTTCTCAAAGCGTCCGCTGAGCCCGCCTCATCGCCTCGGGTGCAGCCTCAAGTACTTGAGGCCGAGAGGGACACGTCTTCTGTTCCCATTAATGCGCCTGATGCTGGTCTTACGCCAGCCGAAGCTCTGGAAGCCCAGGCGGCGGCATCGGCTCGCGAAGAAGAAGCTCCGTCCGCTCCTCGCAGGCGCCCCGCCGGGTTCCGCCGCACCTTTGGCGACGGGCCTCCGATGCCCGAGTATTTCGATGCCGCTGTGCGTGCTCTGGACCCGCCCGTGGTGCCGGACTTGGCTGGAGTCGAAGAAGACATCCGCGAGTCGATCACAACCGTTGAGTCCACGCTCTTGTCCTTCAAGGTAGACGCGCGCGTGACGGACGTGAAGCGCGGGCCTGTCATTACGCGCTACGAAGTCCAGCCTGCGAGCGGCGTGCGCGTGGCCGCGATTGCCAATCTGGATCGCGATCTGGCGCGCGCTTTGTCGGCGCACGCGGTTCGCATCGAGGCTCCCGTGCCGGGCAAGAACGTGGTCGGCATCGAGATTCCCAACAAGAAGGTGCACCTGGTTCGCCTGCGAGATGTGCTCGAACTGCCCGAGTTCTTGAGCGCGCCAAGCAAGCTGAGCTTTGTCTTGGGCAAGGACATCGCGGGCCAGCCCAAGTGGGCGGACCTGACCAAGATGCCTCATATGCTGGTCGCTGGAGCCACTAACTCCGGCAAGTCGGTGTGCCTGAACGCGATTATCTCCAGCATCATCGCGCGCGCCTCGCCCGATGAAGTCAAGTTCTCGCTCATCGACCCCAAGCGAGTCGAGCTCACGCTGTACCGCGACATCCCGCACTTGTATCATCCCGTGGTCGTTGAGCCCAAGGACGCGGTGAAAGTACTGAGGGGCATGATCGTGGAGATGGACCGTCGCTACAAAAAGTTCGCCGAAGCCGGTGTGCGCAACATTTCGAGCTACAACCAGAAGCTCGATGAAGACGAGATGCCGCTGCCGTATATCGTTATCGTCATCGACGAACTGGCCGACTTGATGATGACTGCGGCGGCTGAGTTCGAGAAGCTGATCTGCCGTTTGGCTCAGCTCGCGCGCGCCACGGGAATCCACTTGATCGTGGCCACACAGCGCCCGAGCGTGAACGTGATTACGGGTGTCATCAAGGCCAATATCCCGGCTCGCGTGGCCTTTGCGGTGGCTTCTCAAGTCGATTCGCGCACGATCTTGGATGCCGTGGGCGCTGAGCGCTTGATTGGAAGCGGCGATATGCTTTTCGACGCCAACAACGGCGGCAAGGCCGTCCGCATCCAGGGCGCTTACCTGAGCGAGGATGAGGTGAACCGGATCGTGCAAGTCGCCAAGGGCGCGTATCGCGATGAGCCGCGCGAGTATGGAATGGACTTGAATCAGTTCGACGAATCGGACGATGGGGAAGACAAGCCGCCCTCGACAAGCCGCGCCATGCCCGATGATCGTCGCGACGAGATGTATGACGAGGTGCGCGAGTTCATCTTGAGGCACCAGGAAGTGAGCGCGAGCATGATCCAGCGCAAGTATGAGATCGGCTTCCCGCGCGCCGCCCGCATCGTGGACCAGTTCGAGCGCGACGGTCTGCTCGGCCCGGCTGATGGGCCCAAGCCGCGCAAGGTGCTCAGCTCAGGCGTGTGAACCTGATTGTTCGCTGCAAGTACTTGCAGCAGCACGTGGAGGTAAGCATGAGAAACGAGCACAGCGAGGAAGCGGGGCAGCCATCGCAATTGTGGCAGGCGAAGTTTCTGGGCTTTGGCTCAGCGTGGTGGCTTTTGGTGGCGCCTTGGCTGCTGTCCAGCCTGCCGAATTTGGTGCCTGGCGGCTCGGCTTCGCTCTTGGGCAAGGTCATCAGTGGGGCGCTGAGCTTGTCGCATTGGGCGTTGTTCGTGTGCTTGCTGGCCGCACCTGCCCTGCTGAGGGACAGCGAGTCGGCTCCAGCTAAAGAGTGGGCGAAGTGGTTTCTGATTGGCACTCTGACGACTCCGGTTCTGGTTGTGCTCTTGTTGTTCCTCTATAGCTTCTTGTACGGCGTCTGGTAAGCGAGCGGCTCACGTCGAGGGTTCGTTCCGAGTACAAGAAGGCAAAGCCGATCATGTGTTTTAGGAGCTGCGTTCTCAGGATTTTATACGGCTAAGCTTGGCCACACAGTATTCTCGTGCTCATCCAGCAACGGGCTCAGCTGTATCGAGCTCACTACGCCTTGTTCCTCCAGCTCTCCAGATGTTGGTACTGAGAACGTCACGCCGAGCGTCCACACGGTAATGGTTATCCAGCCTGGATTGGTGTCCACTTCAACTGTGCCCCAGTCTTCTCCCTCGATGATGGCAAGCAGTTCTTCTTCCCTCAGCCCAATGTACTGGCGCTCTTGCAGCACGATATGTGGATTATCAACTTGAAGCAAGCTAAGGCGATAGCCGTCAGATTCGTAAAAACTCGCGCTGATACCCGAATCCCAGTAGTACCAAGTGATTATCCCGTCGTCACCCAGAGTATCTTTTATGACCTCCTCTGGAGCGCCAAGATACGCCTCGACTTGCTGTTGGCTGGCTCCAAATCGCAATCCTCCTAAACCCAGGCCGGGATGTACATCCCAATTCATTATGCGCTCCCACAAGTCCTATCCCTCAGCTCATCACCTGCACCACGCGGCTCATCTTGGTCACGAAGCGGTTCCTGGCATCGTAGACCAAGACTTCGAGCTTCTGCTTGCCGAATGGCCCTCGGCTCAAGTCCAGCGCCATCTCCTGAGCGCCCGGTTTAGCTGAGGCATACACCACTTTGCCGCCCAGAGTCACGAAGACCTTGGTGTTCGAAAGCTGCAAGTTGCACCAGGCTGAGATCCTCTCGATGCCGCGCAGACGCGTGTTGTCGAGCAAGGGGCGCGGCAGGAATGGTTTGGGGTCGCTCAGGCGCTGCGCTCGCGCCAAGAAGTAGGGCGAGGAAATCAGCTGCCTGTAGGCCACAAGTACTTGGGGCTGCTGCGTGAGCGTGTAGTCGCTCAGCGTTTTGCCGGGCGTGGGACGAGCGATAGTGTCCATCGAGAACCAATCGACCAGCTTGACGCGAGGATACAAGCGCGGCAGAGCGGAATACACAACCGACATCTTCTGGATCGCGAAGGCGTTGCGCGTGATGTTGTCCAGAGCCGGACGATGGCTTGCCGCGAACTCGCAGATCGCGATGGGCTTGCGCACCGCGAATCTCTTGTAGATCGGGTCCAAGAACGCCAAGGGGTTTTCCTCGAAGGCGGGCTGAGCGCGCTTGTTCTCGTGGAAGGGCACCGAGTAGAAGTTGACTCCGACCCAGTCGCAGCCGTCGTCGCCGGGGTAGTAGTCGAAGGCGTTGGTGAGAGGAGGGTTGCTCACGCACCAGATGGTGGCCACGCGCGGCGCGTAGTGGTGCAGGACGCGGTTGACCAGGCGGAACTTGTCGCGGTATTTCTTGGGGTCGCCGTGGTAGGGCGTCCACTTGCCGTTCATCTCCGAGGCGAAGCGGATGAAGATCGGCCAGTCCACTTGGGCGCAGGCGCGCGCGAAGTCCTGCAAGTACTTGTCGTCGCGCACTTCGTCCAGGCTGCCCGGCTCCCACGCGATGTGCGGAATCACGCCGTGCGCCTTGAGATCCTGCACCCAACGCAGCGGGAAGTTGCTGTTGCGCCCCGCGTAAGCCAGATACATGAACAGCGAGCCGTGGCTCTTGCCCACGACCTGCCTCCACTCCAGAGCGGTGCGGTGCGTCTGCCAGTTCTCGTCTTGATAGGTTTGGTGCAGGGCATCGTCGCGGTCGATGAAGGCCCCGAGGTAGCAGCCGATGAAAGGCTCGCCGGGCGCTCCCGAATACAAAGCCGTGACTTCCTGGGGCGTGGGGGCGCGCTCCTGGAACAAGGAAGTCGCGGGATCGTAGCGAGCGGCGCTCTGGGCCGCGATGATCGAGGCGTCCTGAAGGCCTTTGGCTGCGTACAAAGCGCTCTCCTCGCGCAGCAGGCGCGCGGTCTCGGCGTAGTTGCCGGCCTTGAGGTTGATGTCTTCCAGCGTGCGGTAGGCCGCGAAGAGCTTGTATTTGGCGATCTGCGCCTTGAGCTCGGGCACGCGAGGGTCGCGGATCACGGGCGCAACCGGAGGCGCGGGCAGGCGCAGCGGAAGCTCGCTCTCAGCCATCGCAGGAGCGATGATCGCGCTGCTCAAGCCACCCGAGCCCTGCGGCTCAAGCCTATCGGGAGCAGGCTGAGCCTCAGAGGAAGCATCGGCTTCGCGTGAAGCGTTATCAGCCGCGCCGCCTGGAGCTTCGTTGCTGCGCTGGCTCGCCTCATCGCTGCGGGCCAGAGGCGGCATGGCTCTGGGATCTTGAGTTTGGGAGTCGGGCGCTGTGGATGCTGCGGGCGGACGCGCGGAATCAGGCGGTGGGGTGTTCGTGCGCGACGAGCATCCAGCGAGCACAACGGTGAGCAGAGCAGTCAGGGGGCGAATACGGAGCGGAATGCGGGGCATAATGAGGCGCAGCGAGCGTGATTGCAAGCGGGCGTTGAGTTTGGCGCACGCGAGGGGTAGCTGCTGAGGCAAAGGCCTGGCAAGTACTTGCAGCGCCGCATTTCAATCGGCACTTATACTTCTCTGACTGCGCCCACCATGAGCACTTCGCCAAGCACTTCTCCCCCTCAGCTGCCCTCGCCTCACCTTGATGCGCCTAGCTTGGCTGCGCCCGGCTTGGCTGCGCCCGGCTTGGCTGCGCCCGGCTTGGCTGCGCCCGGCTTGGCTGCGCCCGGCTTGGCTGCGCCCGGCTTGGCTGCGCCCGGCTTGGCTGCGCCCGGCCTGGCTGAGGCTGGGTTGCGTGTGGGAGTGCTGGCTTTACAGGGCGACTTCCAGGCGCACGCCCAGATGCTCCACGGGTGCGGCGCTCAAGTACTTGAGGTGCGCGACGCTCAATCTCTGCGCCAGGTGCATGGCCTGCTCATCCCAGGAGGCGAGAGCACAACCATGAGCCGCCTGTGCGAGCGCTACGAGCTGTGGCCCGCGCTTCAAGAAGCCGTTGAGCGTGGCCTGCCGCTCTTTGGCACCTGCGCGGGAATGATCTTGCTCGCGAAAAACATTTCGGGAGGCACGCGCAACTTCGAGCAGAAGAGCCTCTGCGCCCTGGACATCGACGTGGCTCGCAACGCTTACGGGCGCCAACTCGACTCGTTTGAAACCGATCTGGAAATGCCCGCGCTGCAAGAAGCTGGGCTGGGTCCAGAACCTCTGCGTGCTCTGTTTATCCGCGCGCCTCGCCTGGAGCGCGTGGGCATCGATGTGCAAGTACTTGCCACGCACCGAGGCGAGCCCGTGGCCGTGCGCCAGGGAGCGCGCTTCGCTGCGGCTTTTCACCCCGAACTCAGCGGCGATAACCGCCTGCATCGCTTGTGGCTCGCGGCCATCGCCGGGCGTAAAGCTCGGCCCAAAGCTGCTCAGCTCCGTTCAGACAGGGAGGGCGCGTGAATACTCCAGCTCCTCCTCGCCCCGATTCTTCGGCTTCGCGCCGCAGCGATCTGCTGCAAGATGCGGGGCCTCAAGTACTTGAGGCCGGGGAGCAGGCTCGCGGCCACGAGTTGCACGCGGCCCACGTGTATCACCTGAGCCGCCGCGCCGGGCTGCTGGCCACGGGCGTGCTGCTGTTCGGGTTCGTCGGAGGCTACGGCGTGGGCGTGGGCGTGCGCAAGCGCGACATCGCGGGCGTGTCTGTGGCCAAGACCGCTCAGCCCGCGACCTTGGCTCCCATTGTCAAGGCGATGCATCTTTCTCCCGATGGCAAGCTGCTCGCGTTCACTGCTGTTTACGATCAGTCGCGCCGCTCGTCGCGCCTGGTGCTGGATGTGGGCAGCAAGCGCTTCAGCGGAGCTGAGTCGCCCGAGGGCTGGCAGGATTTCGTGCTGGGCTGGGCTCGCGATTCTCACTCGCTGCTGCTGCGCCGCGAGCGCATTCCTCGCCCTGTGGCCGAGGCCAGCGCCGGGTTCTACAAGCAGAAGCTGCTGGCCGGAGCCTGGCCGCGCTTGGAGGCCAGCGTAAGCGAGGTCAAGCCCAAGCTGCCGCGCGGCGAGAAGAGCGCCTTTGGCTTCTGGGATGAGTCTGGTCGCCTGATCGTACGCACCGCGCGCGCCCCTAAGTCGCTCTTCGCCGGGGGCAAGAAGCTCGACTCCTCGCCCGATCTGTATCTGCAAAACCGCATCGTGCGCGAGGCCGCTCAGCCCGGTCAGCCGAGCCGCGAGGTGCTGTATGTGGTGCGCAACTCCACGCCCGATGTCTCTTCGCCTCCTGCTCTGTTTCGCGTCGAGAACGGGCAGGCGAGGAGGCTGTCCGAGGGTCTTCCTGATCTGGAGTGGGCCTACGTAGCCGAGAACGGACGCTGGATGATCGCCTCACGCTACGCCGCCAACGGAACCGATTGGCAGTGGACGCTGTATCAAGTCACGCCAGCCGGAGCCACGAAAGTGCGCGAGGCGACAATTCCGGCTGATGTGATCGCGACTTACTGGTCGCCCGACTTCAAAAGCGTGCTGGGCGCTAGCGGCGAGTCGCTGTGGCAAGTCGATATTCCAACGCTCAAGTGCCGCAAGATCGGCGACGAGAAGAGCGCCAACGCCGATGACGCGGCCTGGAGCCTGGACTCCAAAGCCGTCTTCGTGGCCGTGGACGGCAAGATTCTCAAGCTGGACTTGCAAAGGAACCAGACCCAGGAAGTCTGGCGCTTCCCCGATCAATATTGGAACTAATCCCTGATGAAGATTTCCTTCGCCCTCGCCTCGCTTGGGCTGGCTGCTCTGCCCTTACTGGCTTCGGGGCCTCCCGCACGTGCCGAAGTCAAAGTGGAAGACAGAGTTCTGGTTCCAACTTCCAAAGCTGAGCGGCGCGCGGTTCCCTTCACGGATGTACACCTGACCGATAATTTCTGGGCGCCCAAAGAGAAAATCTACCGCCAGAACACGATTCCCAACAATTGGAAGTACTTGCAGCAGGAAATCGAGGACAACGAGATCGCCGCTGGCTGGAAGCACATCGAGCGCGGGAGCGACACGCCCTGGAACCAGGCCAACTTGTTCAAGGCCCTCGAAACCGTTGCCTACGCCTTGCCTCAAGAGCCCAACCCTGAGCTGCAAACTAAGCTCGATGGCATCATCAAGGCCGTCGCAGGCGCCCAGCAGCCCAACGGCTACATCAACGCCTTGATAACAGTGCGCCACATGACGCCGTGGACGAATCTCGATGGCCAGCACGAAGGCTTTGTGGCCGGGCACATGATCGAGGCGGCTGTGGCCCATTACCAGGCCACGGGCCAGCGCTCGTTCTTGAATGTGGCGATGAAGATGGCGGATCACATTTATCAGCACTTCATCGTCGAGAAGAACCCTGGCGTGTGCGGCCACGCCGAGCTGGAGCTGGCTTTAGTTCGCTTGTATCGCGTCACCGGCGAGAAGAAGTACTTGCAGCTGGCCCAGAACTGGATCGAGCGGCGCGGCCATCCTCTGCCGGGACAAAACGCCGCATCTCGCTCCTACTTCATGGATCACCTGCCGATTCGCGCGGTGCCTGAAGTCACGGGCCACGCGGTTCGCACTGTCTATTACCTCACGGGCGTGGCGGATGTGGCGGCTGAGACGGGCGATGTGGGCTTGGCCCAGGCCGCGCGCAGGCTGTGGAACGATGCCACACGGCGCAAGATGTATGTGGTGGGTTCGGTGGGCTCGCAGGAAAAAGACGAAGGCTTCGGGCCGGACTATGACCTGCCCAACAGCGGCTACAACGAATCGTGCGCGGCCTGCGGGATGCTGAACTGGGCTCAGAGTATGTGGGTGCTCGATGGCGAGTCGAGCAGCATCGATGTGCTGGAGCGCGGCCTCTACAACGCCGTGCTGCACGGCCTCTCGCTCGATGGCACCACGAGCTACTACCGCAACCCCTTGAGCGACGCGAACAGCGTGCGCAACAACGTCTGGGTCTGCTGCCCACCCAACCTGTCGCGCACCTTGATGCGCGTGCCTGGCTACTTATACGCCCAGACCACGCGCGACATTTACGTCAACCTGTTCGCCTCAAGTACTTGCAGCATCAAGCTCGCCAACACCCGCGTCCAGCTGGCTCAAGAAACCAATTATCCCTGGGACGGGCAGATCAAAATCACCGTGAAGCCGGACAAGCCCGCGCCCTTCGCTCTGCGACTGCGCATTCCAGGCTGGTGCCCGAACTCAACGCTTGAACTCAACGGCAAGCCGATTCTCAAGCCCGCGATGGAGAAGGGTTATGCGGTTCTGCTGCGCTTATGGCGCGCGGGCGATGTGGTTGAGCTCAAGCTGCCGATGCCAGTGCAGCGCATCCAGGCCAACCCGAAGGTGCTGGAAGACAAGGGCCAGGTGGCTCTGCAGCGCGGCCCGATTGTCTATGGATTCGAGGCTCTGGACAACGCGGGCCGCGTTGATGTTCAGCTGGCACGCGAGGCTGGGTTCACGACTCAGGCGCGCCCGGATCTGCTGGGCGGCGTGACCACGATCAGCGGGCGCGCGGGGGATGGGCGCAGCCTCACGGCGATTCCGTTCTACGCGCTGGCCAACCGCGAGCCCTCGAAGCAAGCGGTGTGGATGGCTCAGCAAGGCCAATTGGAGCAGCCAAAGGCGTGGCCTGATGAGCAGATGCGGACGCCCGTCGATTCTTGGGAGCCCGCCTCGCTGTCTAACAGAATGAATCATCACCGCGGGAGCATACCCCGCCACGGATGCTCTGGGCCACCGGATGCTGCTGTTGCTGCCGCGCAGCAACACAACCATTAGGAATTTCACAACACCGTCCCACCAGCTGGCTGTCATCACCGAGTTCGGTAGCGCGACGCCCTCCGTGGCGGGGTGGATGCACGCCCAGATACTATCAACGCCTTAACCGAAGGTGGCACCCCTGTTCCGGTCTGGATGCGCGAGGGGCTGGGCCAGATCAGCTCCTACCAATCCCTGCTCGCCAACAACATGGGCGAGGCCGAACTGCGGCCCGTCAGCGCCGGAGCCGCGCACGTCGTGCTGCAGCACGACGTGCGCATTGCTCGGGCCGCGCGAATTCGAGGCGTGGTGGCGCTCGCCTGCCAAGGCGCTCAACCTGCTCATTCCGGCAGCCCGCGCCCAGTCCATGCGTATGATGACCTTCTACGAGCGCTTCGGGGCGGGAGCCGTGGTCGAGACCCTGCAACGCCTGGGCGCGGGCCAGAGCATCGACCAGGCACTGCAAACCACCACTGAACTCACGCAGGCCGAGTTCTTCGCCGCCTGGCGCTCCTGGGAAGCAGGCGGCTAACGAGCCGATGGCTCACTGAGCGCGCACAAGTACTTGCGGCGCACAGGGAATTGGTTTACAATCTCTTCTCGCTGCAAGTACTTGTGCTGTGGCGAAATGGCGGGTGTAGCTCATCTGGTTAGAGCGTCTGATTGTGGTTCAGAAGGTAGTGGGTTCGATCCCCATCACTCGCCCCAAATCTTCATATTCATCGAACAGCCCTCGTCGGGAGGATCAGCGAAATCAAGGTTTTAGCTGCTCTCTCCGGCGCGGGCTATTTTGTTTCTAAGCCCATGTTCGATGGTGGCCCTTAGGATTGGGCCGCCGATGATAGCGAGAGAGTCCTGCGAGTTCAGGTAAAAACTGGCCGCTTGAAGGATGGGGTCTCGTGTGCCCGATGGGAACCAACAAGGTGTTGGTTTAAGCAAGGCGTTCTCGGCGGTAACCGCTCGCGAACCCGCCGCTGCTGGGCGATTGCGAAGACGATGAGCCGCTCGAAGACGAGCTCGCAGCGGAACCCGGAGCGCCTTTGCGATAAGATATGCCGCGCTTCCCACGCGCATCTATTCGCACATGGCTCTCTCGACTTCTGCCTCGCCCGCCTCTTCGCGCCCGTTGAAAATCCTTTTCGTTGCTTCCGAGTGCGCTCCTATCGTCAAGAGCGGCGGGCTGGGCGATGTTGTGGGCGGGCTGTCCAAAGCCCTGCGCGCTCTGGGGCACGATGCTCGCGTCGTCCTGCCGCTGTATTCCTCGATTGACCGCGCGCGCTGGGGGCTCAAGCCGTCGGTTCCAAGTACTTCGTGCGTGCACATGGGCGCAGGCGAAGAGCAGTGGATCGGCGTGCAGGAAACCAAACTTGATGGCGTTCCCGTGTGGCTGGTCGATTGCGACAAGTTCTTCGCGCGGCCCGGCCTTTACGACGATGGGCGCGATGAGTACTTGGACAACGCCTACCGCTTCGGGCTGTTGTCCAAGGCCGCGCTGCAGATCGTGAAGGATCGGGCCTGGTTTCCCGATGTGGCGCATCTGCACGACTGGATGAGCGCGCCAACAGCCGCGTTCTTAAAAACCTGGGATCGCTTTTTATCGCCCTTGTCGCAGACCGCGAGCGTTCTAACGATCCACAATATTGGGCACCAGGGCACGTATTCGCCCGAGGTGCTGAGGTACTTCGGCATGGGCGCGGAGTATTTCGCGCCTGAGATCTTCGAATCGCACGGAACGGTCAACTTGCTCAAGGGCGGCATCCACTTCGCGGACGCCATCAACACGGTTTCGCCCACGCACGCGCACGAGATCCTGACTCCGGGCGGAGGCATGGGGCTCGCGCCTTACCTCAACAACCGCGCCTCGGATGTCTTCGGCGTGCTCAACGGAGCCGATTACAGCAGCTGGAACCCCGAATCGGACACCTTGATTCCTGCCCGCTACTCGGCCTCCAACTTAGAAGGCAAAGCCGAGTGCAAGGCCGCGCTGCAAGCCAGGTTGGGGCTCGAAGTGCGGCCCGATGTTCCCGTGATTGGCATCGTGTCGCGCTTCGCGGCTCAGAAGGGCTTCGGCTTGATCAGGGAAGCTCTGCCGCGCGCCTTGGGCGAGATGGTCTTCCAGATCGCGGTTCTGGGCACGGGCGACCGCTACACCGAGGAGTTTTTCGGCTGGCTCTTCGCGCACTATCCCGGAGCCAAGGGCTACATAGGCTTCTCCAACGAGTTGGCGCACTTAGTCGAAGCCGGCAGCGATTTCTTTCTGATGCCCTCGCTTTATGAGCCGTGCGGCCTGAACCAGATTTACTCGCTCAAATACGGCACCGTGCCCATCGTGCGCGCCACGGGAGGGCTCGAAGACACCATCCAGAACTACAACGAAGCCACAGGCGAAGGCACCGGCTTCAAGTTCTACGATTCGAGTGCCTCTTCGCTGTATTACACGCTGGGCTGGGCCATCTCGACTTGGTTCGACCGCCCGCAGCACTACAAACAGCTGCAGCAGAATGCCATGGCTCAGCACTTCAGCTGGGACGACTCAGCGCCCAAATACGTAGAGGTTTATCAGCACGCGATCGGCAACCGGATGGCCTCGCTGTAAAAGTAAAAGATGAAGAAACTCTTCGCGATCGGGCTTTTGCTCGCTGCCATGCCTGTGCAAGTACTTGCAGATGCGCCGCCTCTAGTACTGGAGGCGCCAGTTAAACCGCTTGCGGTTAAACCGCTTTCGAACACGCGTCTACTCGACGAGATCCAGCTCGACGAGATCGAGAAGCGCGCCTGCCTCTTCTTCCGCGAGAAGACCGATGCGCACACAGGTTTGACCCACGACCGCGCCAGCAACACGGGCAAGGACCCCTACGACATCGCGTCCATGGCGGCCACGGGCTATACTCTGGCCTCGCTTCCCATCGCGGTTGAGCGCAAGTGGATCGGGCGCGAGGAAGGCGCGAGGCGAGCTCAGCAGACCTTGAAGTTCGTGCTCTCAATGCCCCACGAGCACGGCTGGCTGTTCCACTTCGTGCGGGCTCAGGACGGAGCGCGTGCCTGGAACTCCGAAGCTTCAACCATCGACACCACGTTGCTGACGCTGGGAGCGCTGGCCGCTGGCGAGTACTTCAAGGGCGATCATCCCGACATCGCGCGCGACGCCAGGGCTTTGTATGAACGGCTGGACTGGAACTGGGCGCTCACCAATGGCGGCGCCCAACCGCACAAGCAAGTGATTACGCAGGGCTGGAAGCCACGCAGCGGGTTCTTGCGTTCCAACTACGGCGCGTATTCCGAAGCCATTGCGCTGGTTCTATTGGGCTTGGGCGCGCCGCAAAACCCGTTGCCCTCAAGTACTTGGGACGCGCTCGAACGCCCGCTTCAAGAGTTTGAAGGCGTTCAATCGCTCAAGGCGGGGCCGATCTTCATCCACCAGATGCCGCACGGCTTCTTCCCCCTGCAAGTTCGCCGCGACCGCCTGGGCTGGGATTACTGGGCTTCTTCAAGCCACGCGATGCAGATCCAGCGGAGGTTTTGCGAGCTCAACACCTCGAAGCGAGCGACCTACGCGCGCGGCTTCTGGGGCCTGAACGCCAGCGATGGGCCAAGCGGCTACTCGGCTTTCGGCGCGCCCGATGGCCCTGAAGACGGCACAGTCTCGCCCAGCGGAGCCATCGCCAGCATTACCTTCGATGAAACCGGGGCGCTGGGCATCGCGCGCAAGATGAAGAGCGAGTTGGGCGGCAAGATCTGGGGGCGCTATGGGTTTAGCGATGGCTTCAACCTGGATAAGAACTGGTTCGCCTCGGATGTCATCGGCATCGACCTGGGAATGACGCTGCTGGCCATCGAGAATAAGCGCTCGGGCTTGATATGGAAGCTCATGGGGCGCCAGCCGTGGCTTGAGCGTGCTTATCAAAATGCCGGGCTCAAGCTCACGCGCGAAGCCGAGCCGCGCGCTTTGAAGAAAGTGCCGTAAGTACTTGCAGCCTCTTATGGCTCAGCCCAACCGCATCCGAGCGGACTTCAACGCGCGCTCCATCATCGTCTACCAGGCTTACAACGATGCCATCGCGGACGCCTCACTCGGGACGAAACGCTTTGCGCCGCCGTTTTCGATGGCGCGCATGACGTGGATCAAGCCCTCGTTCCTGTGGCTGATGCACCGCTCGAACTGGGGGCTCAAGGCCAACCAGAACCGCATCCTGAAGGTGCGCATCACGCGCGCGGGCTGGGACGAGGCGCTTGCCAAAGGCGTGCTCACCGGCTTCGAGCCGCGCGCTCATCGCGACTTTTCAACGTGGCAAAGCGCTTTTGAAGCTGCTGAAGTTCATGTTCAGTGGGACCCGGAGCGCACGTTGCGCGGCGCGGATGCGGGCTGCAACTCGATTCAAGTTGGGCTGAGCCGGGCGATTATCGAGAAGTTCGTCCAGGAGTGGACGCTTTCGATTGAGGATCTGACGCCTTTAGCGCGCAGGATGCACACGCTTCTGCAAGCGGGCCAAGCCGAGAAAGCGCGTCGCCTGCTGCCGCCTGAGCGCGAGTATGAAGGGGACGCGGAAGTGGCGCGTCGATTGGCGATGAGCAAGTGAGCTGCAAGTACTTGCAGCGGAATTTCCCGGCGCATCTAACGATCGGCGCGCCAGTGTGCGAAAATTCAGCGTAATGCTCACGCTCTCCACGCTTTGCCCCAGCGCTCCTCTGCTCCAACTTCACATCCGTCGCTCGGCGCGCGAGAAATACGCGCTGGATACCTCGCTTTTCGCCTTCAATGGCCGCGCCATCGTCACGGATTTTCGCACCGCTCACGACCTGGCCGCCAAAATCAACGCCTCGCGCACTTCGGACTTCGTGCGCGCTGGCGAGATCAACGCTCTGGGCCTGTTGCACGAGCTTTCGCACCGCGTGCTGCAGCTCTTCCGCGCCCAGAAGAACCCCGCGCTCTTCGCCAACGCACTGCAAGTACTTGCGACCGAACTGGGAGCCCAGAATCTTGAAGCCACGCTGCAGGCCTTCGTCCAGGAATTCCCGCCGCAAAGCGTGTACGCGGGGCAAACCAGCGCGAGCCAGTACTTGCAGGGCTCAACCGATGGCCTATCACACCGCGAGGCCGTGCTCGAAGAGATGCTGCTCTTGCACTTAGCTAACCTCAACCCAGCAGCCGCCAAGCTGCGCGAGCTGTTCGATGAATCATCTCTACAAGACACGTTTTACCCCCAGGCCATCCAACTGCTCAAGCAGGACCTCAAGAACCAGCCCTTGTTCGGGCCGCGCGGCGAAGGCCTGTTCGACCTGCTCGCCTCGCCCTTCCTGCACGAGCCCGACTCGCTCTCGGCTCAGCTGCGCTGGGTGCGCGAGAACTGGGGCTTCGATCTCGTGGGCGATCTGCTCAACCGCTTGCTGCGCGGCGTAGACATGAGCCGCGAAGAAGAAAAGCCGACTTTCTACGGCCCCGGCCCGGCCCAAGTCCCCGATTACAGACGCGCCCGCCTGCGCTCAGAAGTCGAGCAGGAAGAGCCCGAAGCCTTCTCCGATGACCGCGATTGGATGCCGCGCGTTGTCATGATAGCCAAGAACGCTTATGTGTGGCTCGAACAACTGTGCCGCAAGTACTCGAAATCCATCACGACGCTGGATCAGATTCCCGACGAGGAGCTGGACGAGTTGCAAGCGCAAGGCTTCTCGGCCTTGTGGCTGATCGGCTTGTGGGAGCGTTCGCGTGCCTCCAAGACCATCAAGCGCTTGTGCGGAGGCGGCGATGTCGAGGCCTCGGCGTATTCTCTCTTGCGCTACGAGATCGCGGACGATTTGGGCGGCTGGCCTGCTTTGCACAATCTCAAGGAGCGCGCGATGAAGCGCGGCATCCGCATGGCCTCGGACATGGTGCCCAACCACACCGGCATGGACTCGGACTGGGTCATCGCGCACCCTGACTGGTTCCTCTCGCTCGACCACGCTCCGTTCCCGTCCTACACCTTCAACGGCCCGAACCTCAGCCCTGAGCCTCACATCGGTTTGTTCCTGGAAGACCATTACTACTCGAAAGAAGACGCCTCAGTCGTCTTCCAGCGCGTCGATTACGCGTCCAACGACGTGCGCTACATCTACCACGGCAACGACGGCACCTCGATGCCCTGGAACGATACGGCTCAGCTCAACTACCTCAAGGCCGAAGTGCGTGAGGCGTTAATCCAGACCATTTTGCACGTGGCACGCTCTTTCCCGATCATACGCTTCGACGCGGCGATGACTTTAGCCAAGCGTCACTTCCAGAGGCTCTGGTTCCCCGAGCCTGGCACCGGAGGCGACATCCCTTCGCGCTCGTGGTTCGGCATGACGATGGACGAGTTCGATGCTCTGATGCCACAGGAATTCTGGCGCGAGGTCGTGGACCGGGCGGCTGTCGAGGCTCCCGACACGCTGCTCCTGGCTGAAGCGTTCTGGATGATGGAAGGCTACTTCGTGCGCTCGCTGGGGATGCACCGCGTCTACAACTCAGCGTTTATGAATATGCTGCGCGACGAGAAGAACGCGGAGTATCGCCTGGTCTTGAAGAACACGCTGGAGTTCGATTCGGGCATCCTGAACCGCTTCGTGAACTTCCTCAACAACCCGGACGAGAAAACCGCCAGCGAGCAGTTTGGCGACGGCGACAAGTACTTCGGGGTCGCCACTCTGCTCGCGACCTTGCCTGGCCTGCCCATGTTCGGGCACGGCCAGATCGAGGGCCTGCGCGAGAAATACGGCATGGAATACCGCGCGGCTCGCTGGCACGAGACGCCAAACGTGGGCCTGGTGCAGCGCCACGAGCGCGAGCTGTTCCCCTTGATGCACCACCGCGCCCTGTTCGCGGGCGTCGATCACTTCGCTCTGTTCGACTTCTGGCACGGCGACGGGCGCGTGGACGAGAACGTCTTCGCCTACTCGAACTTCGATGCTCACTCGGGCGAGCGCGGCCTGATTGTGTTCCACAACGTCTTCGCCGAGACAAGCGGCTGGATCAAGACCTCGGCGGCGTTCTTTGATAAGGAGCGTCGCGAGCTGAGGCACCAGGATCTGGGCGAGGCTCTGCGCTTGTCGGGCGGAGAGAACAAGTACTTGAAGCTGCGCGATGTGGCCAGCGGACTGGAGTTCTTGCACCTGAGCCGCGAGGTCTGCGAGCGCGGCCTGTTCCTGGAGCTTCGGGCCTACGATCGGCGGGCGTTTGTGGACATCGAGGAGCTGCACGATCACGATGGGCGGCTGGCCGAGCTGTGCTTTGAGCTCAAGGGAATAGGCGTCCCCAGCGTGCGGATGGCGCTGCGCGAGCGCGAGCTGAAGCCGCTGCTGGAGCCCTTCAAGCACTGGTTCGAGGCGGACTTGCTCAAGCGCCTGATGCCCTCGCCCTGCTTCGCCATGGCTTCGAGCGATGTCGAGGCGGCCCCGGCGAATGAAGTGGCTTTGGTGGACTTCGCGGCTCTGGACGAGTGGGAAGCGCGCGGGCACAGCTTCTTCCGCGCCTTAGAAGAGCACGCCGAGCTCAAGGCCTCGCCCCTGGCTCTGGCTGTGCGCGGGCGCGAGAAGCTGGCGCGCTTGCTCGCGCTGCACGCCGAGCTGCCAGGCGAAAGCAGCGCGGCCCAGACCTGGGCGCGCGAGCACCTCAACGACGCCGCGACCTGGGGCCTGTTGCTCGCGTGGTGCGCGCTGTGCGAGCTGCCCCAGGCGCTCGAAGGCGCGCCTCAAGTACTTGCAGGCGGCTCGCAGGCAAGCGAAACCTCGCGTACTGCGTTCCTGGACCAGTGGTTGCTGGGCTTGAAGCTGGAAGCGGCCTGGGTTGCTCTGGACATTCGAGACGGGGCGAGCAAGTACTTGCTGGGCTCGCTGCGGGCTCTGTTGGACTGCTCCGAGCTGTTCGAGCCCGCGCTCCTCAAGCCCGAGGGCGCGGCCTGGAAGCAGCTGTTCGCCAACAAGGAAGCCGCGCGCGTGCTGGGCGTGAACCAGCATCAGGGTCGCTTGTGGTTCAACCGCGAGGCGTGGGAAGAGTGGTCGGCGCGCGCCTCGATCGCGGCTCTGCTGCAAGCTCAACCGAGCGAAAGCGGGCTGAGCCGGGCGTTTGCGCACTGGCAAAATGCCCAGAAAGAAGCCCAGGTCGCGAGCTTCGATGTCGAGCTGTTCGTGGCCGAGGACGAGGCGCGGGCCGAAGAGCCGGCGGATGTGCCGCTTGGCGAGGAAGAAGAGGCTTGATTCAGGAGGCGGTTCGGGAAGTCATAAAAGGCTGTTTAGAAATTCACTACAGCAATGGTTCGGACACTTTTTGGATAGTCAGAAATCCTTGATAATCAGGGCTTTCTGACCCTGACTGGGGCTTGTGGAGGCATTAATGGCAACTCAAGGCAGGCCTGAGTTGCCATTAAATGCCGCTCTGGCTGAAAAACCAAGCACTGCGCGGTTTTCCAGCACAAAAAGTGTCCGAACCATTGTACAGAGAACCACAGAAATAGACACGGAGAGGATAAAGAGGGAGAGTTTCAAGTACTTGCAGGCCTCCGCAAGAACTTCTCTATGTCCTCTGTGGTGAATTTCTAAACAGCCTCCAAGTACTTGAAGCGTTCTGGTGCGTGGCTTGGGACGCGATGCTTTGTTGATGCTCGATTGGCAGCCCGTTGTGCTCTCGCTCCAGGTCGCGGCTGCGGCTCTGGTGGTGGCGTGGAGCCTGGGGACTCTGGCCGCGCTGGGAATGGCTGAGCGCGATTTTTGGGGCAAGGAACTGTTCGAGGCCATCTTCCTCTTGCCTCTGGTGCTGCCGCCTGTTGTCACTGGCTATGCTCTGCTCGTCCTGGCTGGGCGACAGGGCATCGTCGGGATGTGGCTGGAGCGTCACTTCGAGCTGCGCCTGCTGTTTACGCCTTACGCGGCGGTTGCGGCCTCGGCTGTGGTGGCGTTTCCGCTGGCGTATCAGAGCGCCAGGGCCGCGTTTTCGGGTGTTGATTCTCTGCTGCTGGATGTGGCGCGCTCGCTGGGAGCGGCTCCGGCGCGGGTGTTCTTCACGATTATGGTTCCTCTCTCGTGGCCGGGTTTGATGGCGGGAGCCGTGCTTTCGTTCGCGCGAGCGCTGGGCGAGTTCGGAGCGACGATCATGGTTGCGGGCAACATCGAAGGGCGCACCACGACCGTGCCCTCAGCTATCTACATGGCCGCCGAGAATGGCGACATGAAGAGGGCAGGCTTGTATTCGGCTCTGCTGGCCGCCTTCAACCTGGCCTTCATCCTGGGCCTGGGCCTGTGGTCGAGGCGCAGGAGAGCACGCTTCCAGCGCCACACATGAAAACTTCCTTTCTCCTCATCCCGCTTGCTCTGATTCTCGCTTCAGTTCAAGCGAAGTCTCAGACAGTTGACCTCACGGTCTCGGCGGCGGCTTCTTTCAAGGACGCGCTGAGCGAGATCGGCGGCCAGTACTTGCAGCATCATCCCAGCACCCGGCTGCACTTCAACTTCGGTTCCTCGGGGACTTTGCAGCAGCAGATCGAGGCGGGTGCGCCGGTCGATGTGTTCATCGCGGCCTCGGATAAGAACATGGACGCTCTGGCCTCGCGCGGGCTGATCGAGAAGAGCACGCGGCGCGTTGTGGCGGGCAACACACTGGTGCTGATCGTTCCCGCGAACAGCCGCCTGCCGATTCGGGGTTTTAAGGACGTGGGGCGCGATTTCGTGGCTCACGTGGCTGTGGGCGGGCCGGGTGTTCCGGCTGGGATGCGGGCTCAGGAAGTGTTCGTGCGGCTGGGAATCTGGCAGCGAGTGCAACCAAAGGCCGTGCGCGCGCGCGACGTGCGCGAGGCTCTGGCTCAGGTCGAGGCGGGCAACGTGGAGGCTGGCGTGGTGTATCGAACCGACGCGGCTGCCTCGCGTAGCGTGAGGGTGGTGGCTGTGGCTCCGGCCAATATGCACAAGCCGATCCTCTATCCCGTGGCGGTTGTGACGGGCAGCGCTCACGCAGCTGAGGCAAGAGCTCTCGCCTTGTTCCTTACGGGCGCTCAGGCCAAGGCGGTGCTGAAGCGATACAAGTTCCTCGTGCGCTGAGGGCAAGCAGCACAACGCCTCAAGTACTTGAGAGCACTTGAGGCGCTTGGTTGTCAGAGGGTGCTTCAGGCCAGCGAATGCTTCAGGGCAGCGAATGCTTCAGGGCAGCAAGTCGAAGTACTCGTCATCGCTGACCTGAGTGTCGCGCAGCACGCGCGAGACGTGAGCCAGCAGCTCGAAGGGATCGAAGGGCTTGGTGAGATACAAGTCAGCGCCTCGCAGCCAGCCGGCCAGGATGTCAGCTTCCTCGACGCGCGCTGTGAGCATGATGACGGGCAGAGTCTCGGTGGCGGGGTCTTCCTTGAGGCGGCGCAGGGCCTCGAAACCGTCCATCTCGGGCATGGTCACGTCCATGATGACCAGGGCCGGGCGCCTGGCCCTGGCCTGCTCCAGAGCCTCGCGCCCATTGCGCGCCTGAGCCACCTGGTAGCCCTCGGAGCGCAGCGTGAAGTGGATCATATTCAAGATCTCGGGCTCGTCGTCTACAGCCAGGATCAGAGGAGCCTGCCCCGGAGCGTGCGGCTCGGCTTGATCGGATGGGTGCTGATGCTCCATGTTCATTCCTCAACCTCTGCGAGCGCCCCGCGCGGCGCCCTGCGAACTCCCATTGTAACAGGCGCTCCGGCTTGTGTGCCGCCCGCTCATCCACATTCGTGCCAAATCACCAGGCGCGCTCAAGTACTTGCAGCGGCTTGGCCATTTACTGACCGCGCAACAGGCGGTCGCCGAGCATCTTGGGCAGGCCGGCTTGGTAGATGGCGTCGCGCGCCAAGTTGATGTTGTACTCCGAGGCGAAGATGTGCAGCCACCTCTCGTCGGTGTCCCAGATCGCAAAGCGCGCCCTGGGATCGCCATCGCGGGGCTGGCCGCACGAGCCTGGGTTGAGCAAGTACTTGAGCCCCTCTTCCAGCTCGATCTTGAACTCGCCTCCGGCCAGATCCGCCGCCCTCAAGTCGCTCATCGAGTTGAACTGAGCCCGGTCTTTGGGCGCCGCGAACACGCAGGGATGATGCGTGTGCCCGAACAAGCACAGGCTCCTCTGCATCAGCGAGACGTTGGGCGCGGCGACCTCGGCGTCCATGATGTATTCCTCCAGGGGCTCACGCAGCGAGGCGTGCACGGCCTGGAAGTCCTCGTCGGGGAAGTCCATCTGCGGCTTGAGCGAGCGCAGCCAAGCCTTGTTTTCTTCGGACAGCTGAGAGCGCGTCCACAAGATAGCCTCGGTCGCGACGGGGTTGAACCACGAGATGTCGAGCTGCCCCAGGGCCGCAGCGTCGTGGTTGCCCATCAAGCAGATGGCCTCGGCTTCGCGCATCATCTCGCAGCACTGGTTGGGGTGCGCGCCGTAGCCCACAACATCGCCCAGGCACAAAATGCGGTCGTATTCGTGGCTCGAATCGGCCAGGACTTGCTCAAGCCCGAAGCGGTTGCCATGGACATCGGAGAGAACGAGGTAGCGCATGGAGGCGATTTTAACAGCCAGCGCGGCTCAGGCGCGGCTGCAAGTACTTGCAGGCACGATTTAGGGGCATCATTAGGTTGTGAACGCGGCTCAGCAGAAAAATCAACAGGAAGTCGTGAAGGGAGGTGAGAATATGTATTGGATCGAAGGCTGGGTTGAAGTCACGTATTGCCACGGCTCAGAACAAGATGATGAATATGCGTGGCAAAGTCTTATCAACATTTTGACTTTGATCAATGCGGCTGATTCTACATCCGAGCGTTTATTCGGCCTTTCAAAACGCTGTACTGCTCGTGAAGTTAGCATCGAGTCTTTAGCAGCAGGCCGAGGCGCTCCGCCGAATCCTTCTGCACAGGTCAAAGCAGAGTTGAATAGCATCAAGGAACTCGAGCAACAATACGGCCCAGGCGAATGCGGCGGCTACACCCACGCCACCTGGCAGGAAATTAAAAGCGCTTCGATAGGTGAAGAGGCACTTCAACGAAGTGATTGGAAGTGTGTGTTCGATCTTGTCCGGCACTTAGAACAGAGCCAACGATATTCAGACGACCAAGTTAGGTTTGTCGTGTGGCTCAACTGGTAGATCAGCTGAAACCAAGAAGCGCCTGCAAGTACTTGCAGGCGCTTCTTGCTGTGGCTTGGCTTTAGAACCTGGTTGTGACGCCGGCTGTGATGTCGTTGGAGTGGAAGTTGGGCGAGCGCACGATGCCTCCGTTGGCGAAGACTTGCACCAGGTCGCTTAGGTCGTAGCTGCCGAAGCCGAACAGCGTATCCGCAGGACGGTTGGTTCCGTTGGTGCCCGTCGAGTTGGTCAGCGGGTGCTGCGCGAACAGGCCGTAGCGAGCACGGCCCTGATCGACCGTGTAATCGGCCAGAACCGAAACCGCGTTGTAGCCCTGGGGCGTGTAATACAGCGGCGAGAAGAAGGATGTGTTGTCGCGCACGTATCCCAGGCCCACGCGCAGGCTCGGCGTGCCTGGACTCAGGCGGTAGAACAGGCTCGCGCCCAGCGTGTTGCGGTTGTTCGAGTCCGAGTATCTGTAGTGCGCGTAACGCAGCTCCAGGTCGATCTGGCGCGCCAGCGGCAAGTCCACTCCTGCACGCTGCTGATCGGCGTATATGCCCTGCAAAACCGCTCCAGCCGACTCGAAGACATCCAGGCGGCTTGCGCCCAGGAAGTAGCGCGAGCGCGGCCCCTGAGTGCGGCCCAGCGTCAGGTCATACAGCGTCTTGTCCGGTGCGCCTCCTCCGTAGTTGAGGCGAGTCAAGACCAGCCGAGCCGCCAGAGGCCCGATCTGACGCGACACCAGGAGGTTCAGGGCCTGGCGCTTCAAGCTCACGCTGTTCTGGCGGAAGCGGCCTTCTTCGAGCGTGACGCCAATCTGCCCCACTCGCGTGTTGAAGGTCGGCCCAACCGAGATGCCGCGCACATGAACGCCGTTGCTGTCGTTGTAGGAGCGCACCGCCAGGGTCGCGCTGGAGCGCGTCTGGATGGTGGCCAGGCGCAGCCCTTCGATGGCCACCGGGTTGCTGGGGTCGAGCTTGAGCGTCTGCTCGTAAGTCCCGCGCGCATCGAAGAAGCGGCCCGCGAAGCGCTGATCCTCAGCCAAGGCCAGCAGAGCCTCCGAGTTCTGAGGCGCTTCCTTGATGACCGAGTTGAGTACGGTCTCTGACTCGCCAAACTGCCCCGAGTAAGACAGCACGCGCCCCAACCCAATGCGAGCCGGCACATTGGTGGGCTGGTCGCGCAACACGGAGCGGTAAATCACAGCCGCCTCGCGACGCGTGGGCACGCGCCCCTCATTGGTCAGCACCTCGGCCAGAGCCAGGCGAGCCTCCCTGTTCTGCGGGTCAGCGGCCACAACGGAGCGTAAGCCGGACGCGGCCTCGGCGTAGCGCTTGCCGTAGCCCAGGGCGCGGCCCCGGCTGATGCGGTAGCTCAGGTTGTCGGGCGAGGCCGCGATCAAAGCATCGTAAATCCGCACCGCTTCGGGATACTGCTGATTGAGAACCAGCGCGTCCGCCAGCCCTTCCTGAGCCCGCACGTTGCGAGGATCGACTTGCAGAACCGCCTTATACAACCCGATCGACTCACCCAGACGCCTCGCACGCGACAGCACGCTGGCCTTGGCGATCTGGGCGTTCACATTCTGCGGCGCTTGAGTCAAAACGGTGTCCAGCTCGCGCAACGCTTCGTTGGTCTGGCCCGCGTAGGAGAGCACCAGGCCAAGTTCGGTGCGGCCCTTGACGTTGGTAGGATCTTTGGCAAGCGCGGCACGGTAGTTAGCGATGGACTTGTCGTATTTGCCGACGTAGCTCTGCACTTCCGCTAATCCAAAGATCGTGTTCAGATCGTTGGGCGAGATTTCCAGAGCCGCGTCCAGATCGGCCAGCGCTCGCGGGTAGTCGCCGCGCTCGCCGCGCAGGATGCCGCGCTCGGTCAGGGCCGGGGCGTAGCGCGCGTCGATGCCCAGGACATCGCTAAGTACTTGGTCGGACTCGTCGAACTTCCTCTGGTAGCGCAGCACGCGGCCCAGCTCAAGGCGGGGTTGCAGATCGTTGGCGTTGCGCTCGATGGCCGTGCGATACAGGCTCGCCGACTCGGGGAAGTTGCCCCGCCGCGACAGCACATCGGCCAGCTCAACCAGGCCCTGATAGTTGTCGGGCTGGGCAGCGAGCAGGCTGCGGTAAGCGGGCTCGGCATCGGCCAGGGCATCCGAGTAGTTGAAGACGCGAGCGCGCCCCAGCAGGGCCTCGGGATCTTTGGGGTTGGCGGCCAGCAGCTCCTCGTAGGCAGCGCGCGCTTCGGGGAAGCGGCGCGCGTAGGTCAGGGCCTCGGCGTTGGCCAGGCGCAACCCGACCTCGTTGGGGAACTTCTGCCGCCCCAGCGCGATGACACGCAGCGCGGTGTCGTAAGACTGCAGCCCGATCAGCCCTCCAGCGATGCTCTGGAAGTCTTCCAGGCGCGCCGGGTTGTCGGGATCGTTCAGGGTCGAGACGATGGCGTCCAGCTCGGTCTGGGCTTCCTGGCGCCGCCCCGTCAGCGAGAACAGCTGAGCCCGCAGCGCACGAGCCGGAAGGTTGGTCGCATCCACGCCCAGCACGCGATCGACCTCCCTCATAGCGCCCACGTAATCGCTCTTGCCGCGCAGCGATTGCGCCAGGCCAATGCGCGAGGCAACATCGGTCGCGTCCAGAGCCAGGGCGCGGTTGAAGAAGTCGATCGCCTCGTCCAGACGGTTCTGGCGCCGCCTCACCTCGCCCAGCCCACGCAAAGCCGTGACCTGCTCCCTGTCGCCTCCAGCCTTCACCTCAGGCGGCGCGGCGGAGAGAATGCGCACGTTGGGCGCGGCATTGGGCAACGGAGCCGGAGTCTGAGGAACCGAAGCCGCTCCGTTGCCCCCGGGCGCGGGCGCAGCAGCACCTTGAGCCGGAGCGGTTGCTGCCGTGCCGCTACTGTTGGCCGCTCCGCCGTTCGCGGCTCCGCCAGCAGCGTTGCCTATAGCGGCTCCGGTCGGGGCGCCCGTGCTGGGAGCAGAGGCCTGGCCTGGCGTGCCCAGCGTGGAGCCTCCAGCGCGCGTGGTGTCGGGGGCTGTGGCCTGGGCGAGCCGGAGGCGCTCGACCGAGAAGCGGCGCGGCTTGTCCGCCACGGGAACGTAGCGCCCGACGAAGTGCGAGCCAGAGCGCAGCAGCTGGCCTCCAAGTACTTGCACCTGAGCCGAGCGCGTGGCGCGAAAGGGCAGCGAGGCCGAGAGCTCGGCGTTGGAGCGCAGGATGGGGTGGCCGTCCATCAGCGGAGGCAGGATCGCGCGGCGGTCGGCCACGACCTGGTTGAACAGGGCCTCGGCGTCCGAAAGTCTGTTGGTGTCCAGGTACACCTGGGCCAGCTCCAGCTTGATCTGGTTGCTCTCGGGCGCGCGCCGCAGCAGCTCCTGATACTCGGCGATGGACTCATCTGTCTGGTGCGCGTAATACAGGTTGCGCGCCAGGCCTTGACGCGCCTTCAAGTTGCTGGGGTCGGCTTCCAAGACGGCGCGATAGTCCACGGCAGCGCCCGCGAAGGCCTGGCGCAGCGTCTGCAACTCAGCTGAGGCGATGCGCGCGCGCGCGTTCTGCGGGTCGCGCGCCAGGATCTTGGTCAGCTCGGACTGGGCTCGGCTGAGCGAGTCCGGCGTCTGCTCGCGCACCAGAACCGTGGCCTGCTTGGACAGCGCCTCCAGGTTGTTGGGGTCGCTTTGCAGCACGGTTTCGAGCTGCGACTGCGCGGCTGGAAGCTGGTTCTGCCACGTCAACACCTCGGCCAGCTCCAGGCGAGGGCGGATGTCCTTGGGATCGGCCTGAATCAAACGCTGATACAGCGCGACCGAAGCATCGTAGGAGCCCGAGTCACGCACCGCGTTGGCGACCTCAAGCGCCTGAGCCCGGTTCGCGGGCAAGTTGGTCGCCAGCCGTGCGATGATGCGGTTGGCCGCCTCGGGGTTGCCCGCATCGCGCAGCGCTCCGGCCAGCTGCAGAGCATCGCCAGCGTTGGGGGCCTCGACGCCTTCGAGCGGGCGCGACAGAGCCAGCGCGCGCTCGCGGTTGCCCGAGCGGTTCTCGATCACGATCTGTAGGATGCGCGCGCGCACGTTGCCAGGATCGTGATTCAAGGCCGCCTCGATCACGCGCCGCGCCGTGTCCAGGTTGCCCTGAGAAATGTCGATCTGGGCCAGCGAGTTGGACGCTTCGGTGTTGTTGGGCGCCAGTTGCAGCGAGCCCTCGTAGGCTCGTCGTGCGGCTGTGATGTTGTTCTGCCCGTTTTCCAGGTCGCCGATGGCCGCCAGAGTCACGGCCTGCTCCTCGGGCCTGGTCTGGCGCGCCAAGAGAGCGCGGTAAGTCACCAGGGCCGCCGAAGCGTTGGCCGCGGGTGAGCCGTCGCGCCCGGCCTGAGCGATAGCCAGCAGGCGCAGGGCCTCGACGTTGTTCGGCTGCTGGCGCACGGCCACCCGCAGCGGCGAGATAGCCTCTTGGAAGCGCGAGGCGAAGACCAGCGCTCGCCCCAGCCCAAAGCGAGCAGGTGCCGAGTTGGGATCGTTGACCAGGGCACGCTGATACTGCGCGATGGCTTCGTCCGGGCGGCGCGCGTAGGTCAGGGCATCGGCCAGCCCCAACTGCGCTTCCTTGTTGCTCGCCTGGCGCTTAAGTACTTGCTTGTATTGCACGATGGCGTTGGCGTAATCGCCATTCCACGAGAGCAAGTTGGCCAGGGTCAGGCGAGCCGGAATCGAGTTGGGGTTGAGCCCAAGAGCCCGGTTGAGCGCGCCGCGAGCCTTGTCGCCGCGCTCGGTGTAAGCCAGCGCCTGCCCGAACTCGGTCCAGACCTTGGCGTTCTTGGGCTGAGCTTCCAGAGCCGCACGATAAAAGGGAAACGCCCGCTCAGGGTGCCCCACGCTGACAGCGATCTGCGCCAGGCGGTAGTTGGCCGTGAACTCGTGCGGCGCCTTGGCAAGTACTTGACGCCACAAAGCATCAGCCGCCCGCGTGTTGCCTCGGATGATGGCGATCTCGCCCAGGCTGCGCTTGAGCCTCAGCTCATTGGGCTGCAGCGCGATGGCACGGCGGTAAGCCGTCTCGGCCTCCTGGTAACGCCCCAGGATAAACAGAGAATCGGCCACGCCGCTCGCCGCGTACATGTTGCGCGGGTCGATCGCGTAAGCCTTGCGATACAAGTTCAGCGCCTCCTCGGTGCGTTTAGCCTTGAGCGCCCTGGTGCCCGCCTCAACCGAAGGCCAGGCCTTGGCCGCCTGCCGCTTTGAGACCTCGGGTGGCAAGTCCAGCGGAGCATAGAACGCGCCCTTGAGCCCAGCCGTGTTCGCACGCCTCACGGCTGTCTTGGCTGCTGAACCCTTAGTTGAAGCGGCTTTGGAGCCCTGCGCTGAGGCACTTGAGCCCGCGTCCGACATTGCGCTTTGCGAGGCCAAAGATTGCGAAAAGCCAGAAGCCGTGACGCCAACTCTGGCTCGTGGCGTCGCGCGCGGCGTTGAAGAGCCGGGTTTTACGGAAGTCGTGCTCGCAGAAGTCGGGGATTTGGAAGTATTGGACGCGCCTGAACTGCGAATCGTACTCGGCTTGGCCGCCGCAGAGCTTGACGATCCTGTGCCCTGAATCTTCTTGGCGCCAGTCGACGCGGAAGAAGTCGCTGTGGGCGTGGGCGTAGCCTTGCCTTGAGACGTAGCGGCTGAAGCTCCTCTGGAGCTCGCGGTTCCGCCCACATTGCCGGACTGGGCAGCCTTGGAACTGGGCGTGCCAGCGCTGGAGCTTGTGGCGTTAGCCGTGCTTGAATCGGGAGCGGTGGGAGCCTGCGCCAGAGCCGCGCTCCAGGACAGCTGCCAGGTGCCCGAACCGACTTGAAGCGCTGAGGGCAAGGCCAGGCTCAGCAACAGAGCACCGGACAGCGCTCGGACAGCCAGCCGCGCGCCAGAGCGAGGCTCGCCTGACGCTTCCTCTGCAGCGCCAGGCTGAGCCCAGCGGCGCTCCACGAAGCGGCTGGGAGCGCCATTCCATAGACCGAAAGTGGGTTGAGCGGCGGGCGGATGGTGCGCGGGAGTGCGGCGCAGGGCTTGGCGGCTAAAATCAATGTTGCTCATGATGATGGATGCGGCTGTTCAATGATGATGCTCAACGGCAATGTTCGACGTGACGCTCGGGCCGCGCCAGCCTGGTGCAAGTACTTGGGTGCGCCCTAAGCACTCAGCGCAGAGGCCACGGCTCGCAACGTTCCCGGCCACTTCCAACTCCACTCAGATCTCAGTCCCTCCACAGTTCAACCTGCACCGCAGCTCTTCCAGCCCGAGCATCTTGCGCTGTTCAACGCCAGCATCAAGGCTATTCGCAGAGCCGCCGTGCACGCGAAGGCATCAGCCACTTCTTCCTTTGGCAACCGCTTCAGGCGCTCGCCTGCAAGTACTTGAGGCCACCTTAAGGCTGTGATCCCAGGGGCTGCTGAGCGGCGCGCGCGGCCTCAGCAGCCGAAGGCAGCGTGATCCGCATCGTCCACGAGCGCCTCGGCTGAGGGCTCTTCGGGCGCGCAGCCTCCGCGACCACCGGGGCCAACGCACGAGCGCTGAGCGGAGCAGCCCTCAGCACAGAGGTCGCCTCTTTGGAAGCTGCGCTGATCTTCTCCAGCATCGTAACCGCCAGAGTGGGCGCCGGTGTCAGCGTGGGAGCCGTGGGAATCGCCGGAGCCTTGAGCAAGGCAGCCGATTGATAGGCCTGGCTCATGGCGGGCAACACGCTGGGCTCAAGAACGCGAGGCTCAAGGACGCGAGGCTTGTCGAGCAGCAGGCTAAGCGCTGCTCTGTTGCGGCTATCGACGCCGCGCTGCACCATGGGGCGCGCCCACCACTGAGCCTGAGCCCAGCGCAGCATCGCTGGCGCTGCGCTCGATTGCTGACGCTCGACTCCGCCCACCCGCAGCCCCTGAGTGAACAGCTCGCTCACGTTGATGGGCCCGCCGGCTTCAGGCATGGAGCTCACGGTAGCCGCGCGCAACAAAGGGCTCGCGTTCGAGCCCTTGTTGTTCAGAGGCGGGCGCATCAGGGCTGAGAACTGAAGCGCAGGTGCGGGTTTGCCTTGCGCCTGAGCCTCCTTCGGCGAGACGCTCGCACGGGTTTCATGCGCCAGGCTCAGGGCGGGACGAACAGCGGGAGCCACAACCGGAGGCCCAAGCGGAGGCGAAGCAAGGCGAGGCGAGAGGTTGCGCGAATCCACGTCGGTCTTCACCATATCGCGCACGCTCCAGAAGGCGCTCAGGTGGCCCTGGGCTCGCTTCATCTCGTGCTCAGCCTCTTGCCTGAGAGCACGCAAGCGAGGCGTAGCCGACTGGCGTTCGGGCGCTGAGGCAAAGCGCTCGATCTGCCTCAGGTCGAACAGCACGCCGCGCCAGTGTGAAGCCGCCTCGACCCACTGGCCCCGGCCCGAAAGTCGGCGCGCTTCCTCTCGACGCTCCGCCAGCATCTCCCACACAGCACCGCGCGCCTCGGGAACATTCAACGCTTCGGGTTGCGCCGCAGGCAAAGAAGCCGGAGCACGCGGAGCTTGAACAACCGCGTCGGCCACGGCCAGAGCCGCAGCGGGAACCTGCGCGGAAACCTGCGCGCTCGCGGGAATCGCGGCGCTGGCAGTCAGCAGAAGAGGAAGCGCCAGGCTGGGAGAATGTTGCATCTTCATCATGTTCACGTGACCTGCCGAGATTTCATCATGGGCGCAGGCGGCTCACGCCGCTGCCAGAGCGGTTCTGCCTTGTGCAAGTACTTGGATCAAGTACTTGCACAAGGTTGCCACTACGAAGATTCGTTACGAGGCTCTGTAGCGAGCGCTGGTCGTGGTGCTGAAGACGTTGCGCATCAGGGGCTCGTAGTAGTTCCAGAAATACTGCATCGGGAACGGGCCTGTGCGCGCGCCCAGGAACGACATCACGCCTCCCGTGGCAGGCACAACTTCCGAGACGTGAGGGATCAGGCTGTAAGCCGAGGCACCGCCCGCGAAGTAGAACGATCGTAGGTCGTTGCCCTGGCGAAAGGCAATGGCAGCCGGGAAGATCGCCTGCGCGTGGCCGCGACCGTCCGTCTTCAGGAACTTGGCCGGGAACTTGGCCGCGCGCAGCTTGGCCAGGCCATGATCGTTGAGCAACAGCTTGTAGAAGGTCAGCACCTTGGACTCGCCTATGGGCTGCACCACGTCGAACCAGTAGCGCATCGGCGTCTTCTGAGCCACGCCATTGAGCAGGGGGTCATCGGCCAGCTGAGGGTTGCGGTTGATCGTAGCCAGCTCAGCCGTGTTCACGTTGGGCCGCAGATCCTCCTGTGTCAAGATGATGGGCTGGGCAAAGGGGTTCTCTTCTTCCCGGCCCGTCTCGGGGTCCGTGATGGTGCGGCGTCCATCGGGATAGATGACAAAGCCTGGGCCTGTGGGACCGTTGGGATACTTGGCCTTGAGATCTGGCGTGCGCTTGATGTAGTCGAACACGTTCTTCCACAAGCGGAAGTCATACTCGTGCTGCTCCTCGAACTTGTCCACGAAGCGCCCGTAGAAGCCCAGGTAGTCGGCGTGCATCGTCTCTTCCAAGCGCTTCTGAGCCGCCACCTGCTCCAGCAAAGGCTCGTTCTGCGCCAGAGCCGCTTCGAGCTTGGTGATGCCCTTCTTCTCCAGAGCGATCGACTTCAGTGTGGTGTTGAGATCGGCCTGGGCCTTCGCGACGTTCTGCCGCATGATAGCGACGTTGGCAGTCGGAGATGTCGCCGCATATCTGTTCAGCACGTCCTGCTGCTTGCGCAACTCGGCCTGGCGCCTGGGCAGCTCATTCTTCTGGAAGAAATCTTGAGCCTGGCGCGCCTGCCGCAGCCCCAGCTCCAGCGGCGCCTGATCTTGATAGTCAGAAGGCAGCGTCGGGTAGCCCAGCGTGTTCCACTCGCCGACAACCAGGCCGCCACGATTGGCGAAGTCCTGGATGCGATCGACTTCGCTTGGCGAGATGCCCGCAGCCGGAGATTGGTAGCGCACGTATTTGTCGCGCTTGTAGTCGTATTCGACGAACTGGCCGTAGGTGTCGGCCAGCATCAAGGCGCCCGGCGTCTTGAGGGTGTCGGGCAACGGCGTGGACTCGCCTCCAACCACAAGATCGGCCTGGTGCGTGGTGTCGGGCTGAGCTCCGGCTGGGTCACCGGGCACGTAGCCATAGAAGTCGCGCGCGTAGTCGTAGTTGGTGCGCCCGCTGGCTCCATCCGGCCCGAAGTTGGTCTGCTTGTGCACCTTGATGAAATTGAGCGTCCAGGCCAGAGCACGGTGCTCCTGGTAATCGCGGCCCGTGGTGCGATCCAGAATATACACGTTCATCGGGATCTCGGGCGCCAGATACCACTTGCCCATGGTCCAGCCCGCTCCTCCCAGCGCAATCAAGGACAAGGCCATCAAGACCAGGGCCATGCGCCCGCCGCGTCCCGCCGTCGTGCGGTTGCGCTGGCGAGGCGGCGCCACAACGGTTCCATCGGCGTTCGTGGTCGCGAAGACCGAGCCGCCCGCATCGCGCGTGGAAGTACTTGGGGTGGCGGTGCTCAGGCCCGTCACGCCGGCGGGACGCAGGCCGTCCTCGCGTGCGCCTGTGGCGGCGAAGGTGCGCTCGTTGGCGCGCTGCGAGCGCAGAGGACGGTTCAGGCTGAACATTCCCGAGAGCAGGTAAGCATGATAGAGCGCCCACATCGAGTTGATGACGATAGCCGCCGTGTTCCTGTCCTGGCCCGAGACGTACTTGTAAGTGCCCCAGATAAAGGCCGCAGCCGAGAGCACCATCATCACAATCGGCAGCCACAGCGAGCCCCAGCTGGCCCGGCCTCCGACGCCCTTGGGCGTCACGCCAAAGGGCCTCTTGCGCCCCAGCAAGGCCGAGGTCGCCGCCGACATATGCACCCAGAAGCACAAGAAGTTGAGCTGCTGCCCCTTCAGCACTTCGCCCAGCTTGTAGCCTCGCTCTTCCATGCCCTGATAGAACGAGTTCGTCGTGAACAGGATGTAGGGCAGGAAGATGGCTAAGTAGGTGAACACGTCCTGGCGCAAGGGCTTGATGTTGCCGAACACGTAGATGATCGGCAGCAGCATGAACACGAAGTTCACCCAGCCCACGAAGTAATAGGTCGAGGACAGGAAATACTCCCACCACTGCCCCGGCCTCATCTTGAGCCCGCCCTTGAGCATCGAGCCAAGTACTCGGCGAAACGCCCCGATCGAGCCAAACGCCCAGCGTCCCTGCTGCGTGAAATAGGCGGGCAAGGTCTCCGGCGCCATCGAATACACGTAGATCTGGTTGTAATACGTCGAGTCGTAGCCCTTGAGGTGCAGGTTCAATGAAGTCGTGAAGTCCTCGGTCACGCTGTTCTCATCGAAGCCTCCGACATCCAACAGGGCGGCACGTCTGAACACGACGTTCGTGCCGCAGCAAAAGGCCGCGCGCGAATAGGCCTTGCCTTCCATGATGTATTCATAGAACACGGCCTGCTGACGTGAAGCGCCCATGGCCACGCTCGACACATCCGTGTTGGCGTAGTGCTGGGGCGTCTGCACAAAGGCCAGCTTGGGGTTCTCCTCGGCTATGGGCACGATGTCGCGCAGGAAGTTGTGCGCCGGCAGAGCGTCCGCATCGAAGATGGCCACGTATTCGGCGTCCGTGGTCTTGATGTAGTCGTTGATTGCGCCAGCCTTGTAGCCTCGCCTGTTGGTGCGCTGCACGACCTGGACGTTGTACTTCATCCCGATCTCGCGCACGGCTTCGCGCGCCTCTTCCTTGGTCGAGTCGTCCAAAATCACGATGCGCTTGTTCGGGTAGTCCAGGTTCGTCAGGGCCGCCACGGTTTCCTCAACGACCTCGCGCGGCTCGTTGAACGAAGCGACCAGGCAATCCACATTGGGCGCGGCTTGAGGCGTGAAGATGCGGCGCTTGACTTCGTTGTAGCCCCATGAGGCCTTGATGGTCGAGTTCGCGTAGCCCAGCCCGTGCATCAAGATGAAGAGCAGGCCGAACATCAAGAACAGCGAGGCGATGCGGTCGGGCAAGGTGTAGCCCGGCGCGAAGAAGGCCAGCATCATCGACAGCCCATACAAAGCCATCCCGGACACCGCCAGCCAAGTCCACACCAAGACGCGCCTCTGCCCGCCCGTCATACGGCGTCGTGGCTCGACCTGCGGCGCTCCGGCCTCGGCGAAGGTGCGCGAGCCCTCGCGCCCTGAGCCTTCACGCGCCGCGCCCTCGCGCCCCGCGATTTCAGCGGCAGCTGCACCGGAAACGATGGTCTCGCGCGCAGAGCCTTCACGCGCCACGCTCTCGCCCATGGGCCGCTCGCTGACGACCCTCTGAGGGCTGACCTGCTCTGTCACGGCCTCGGCGGGTGGTGAAGTCGATGAAGGGTTGGGTTGCTCGCCCGATGGCGGCAGGTTGCGTTCCATGAAATGGCCTCCCTGGGCCATGAGGCTGCGAAGCCTCAGTAAAATGATGGACGATAGCGAAAGCAGGGCCACCTGAAAGCAAAATCCAGAGCGGCGCCAGCGGTGTCCTCAACAATTCGCGTACGGCACCTGCGCACGCCAGATGGCGGCGCGGGCTACTACACAGCAGCTCATTCCTCACACAACCCTGCTCCCGAACCAGAGCGGGAGCACTTCAAGGGGCGTTCCACTGGGCAAATCTAAAGCCGCTTGTGACAGCTGCGCCCGTGATCTACGCTCGGGCACACCTTTGGGCGCAACTGTCGCACAGACAGCGCGCCCTATGTTTAACCGATTTGGCTTGTTTGCAACCGGCAACTGCCACGCATTTGCCCGCCGGATGTGATTTGCTCCACATCACGGCTGCAAGTACTTGCAGTACCGTTGCAGGCGCTGAAGATGCCGTCCCTGCCTACTCGGATTATGCCACTTGGTGAGCATTGGAGCCAGGCCAGTTGATCTCAGGCGAGCCTGACTCTCTGGGCGTCTAAGATGCAGCGTTATTGGTGTGGCTACTGTAACGAAGATGAGAGCTTAGCTCTTGAACTTGTAGCCCACGCCGCGCACCGTCAGGATGTGCTGGGGCTGCGAGGGGTGAACCTCGATTTTCTCGCGCAGCCAGCGGATGTGGACATCCAGCGTGCGCTCATCGCCGAAGAAGTCCGAGCCCCAGACGTGCTCCAGCAGCGTCTCGCGCGCCACGGCCTTGCCGGGCTGCGAGAGCAGGGCCTTGAGCAGCTCGAACTCCTTGAGCGAAAGCCGCACTTCACGCTCGCCCTCGGGCGTTTTGAGGCGGACTTCGTGGCTCTCGGCGTCCAGAGTGACCGGCCCAACTTGCAGCAGGCTCGCCTTGGAGCCATCCTCGGCAGCCGAGCGGCGCAGCAGGGCGCGCACGCGAGCTACCAACTCGCGCATCCCGAAGGGCTTGACCATGTAGTCATCCGCGCCCAACTCCAGGCCTATCACTTTGTCCGACTCCTCGCCGCGCGCGGTCAGCATCAAAATCGGGGCGCTGAGCTTGTAGTCGGGGTCCGAGCGCAGGGCTCGGCACACTTCCCAGCCCGAGATCTTGGGCAGCATCAAGTCCAGGATGACCAACTGAGGCTGGTGAGCACGCGCCTGAGCCAACGCCGACTCGCCATCGAAGGCCGTGACCGTCTCGAAGCCGGCCTTGCGCAGGTTGTATTCGATGGTCTCGACCAGCATCCTCTCGTCGTCCACGATCAGCACGCGCCCCGAAAAGGGCACGGCTGGCGCGGCCTCGACGGGCGGGGCGGAAGAAGGAATTGAAGCCAGGCTCATGGCGCGCAGTGTAGGGAAACGCACATTAACTCCGCTTTAAGCTCGCCCGAAGCGCCATGCCGCAAGTACTTGCAGCGCCTGCACAATGAAGAGGCACAGCTTATCCCTAACTCTGCGGTTAAAATGGATGGCGACCCGGCTCTGGATGAGGGACCGTGAGGGCAAAGGAAGACAATGAGCAAGAGGGTATGCGCCGTGGTCGTGACCTGGAATCGCAAGGCTCTTCTGGAGCGCTGCCTGCGCGCGCTGCAAGAGCAGATCGGCCCGGACGACGCCATCCTGGTCGTCAACAACGCCTCGACCGACGGCACGCGCGAGATGCTGGCCAAGCAGTTTCCCAACGCCCAGGCCCTTCATCTGGAAGAGAACACGGGAGGAGCCGGAGGCTTTTACCACGGCACGAAGTGGGCCTTCGAGAACGGCTACGAGTTCGCCTGGCTGATGGACGACGATGGAATGCCCGCCGAGAACTGCCTGGAGGCTTTAATGCAGCACGCCACGCCCGATCGAGTCACGATCCCGGCTCAGCAGGAGGATAATGGGCGCTTATATGGCTTTATCGCCTGGAAGCGAGGTGGGCGCGCGGCAGGGGGCCACGAAGCCACCGAGCAAATTGTGGCCGGAGGCAAGCCTGTCGCGGGCCGCTTCGTGTTCACCTTCGTTGGCCCTCTGGTTGGGCGCGGCGTCATCAAGGCGATCGGCCTGCCGCGCGCCGACTTCTTCATCTGGTTCGACGACTTCGAATACGCGCTGCGCATCCACGCCCGCAAAGGCCTGCAGACCATCGCCGTGCCCGATGCTCGCTTCAAGCACAACATCACGCAGATGAAGGTAAACGAGTACAAGATCTTGGGCCGCGAGAGCACGCGCCCAGCCCAAGCCTTGAAGCGCATCTACTACGGCACGCGCAACTACTTCTACATCCTGAACGCGCACGAGAAGAGCCGCCGCACCATCCGCGCCTTCGTCCTGAACCAGCTTCGCGCCCTCATTGGGGACCTGATTTATGAGCCCAAGCGTTGGGAATGCGCGGCGACACGGCTGCGCGCGCTGAGAGATGGGGCGAGTGGAAAACTGGGTAAGCGCGATTTGTGAAAGCAGCCAGGCACCACAACACGCGCTGAGAGTACTTACAGCGTGTTACGCCTGCTTAATTTGTGGAGAGCAAAATGAAGCACCCGAACAAGTCGCCTGAGCACGCGCCCTACGCGCCGCCTGTCGACCTTCTGCTGGCGGTGGGCGACGCGCGCAAGACGATGCGCAAGTGGCCCGACTACCTCGCGCTCGGCCTGGCAAGCGAGCACATCTCCGAGCTGATCCGCCTCGCCACGGACGAGACGCTGATGTGGGCCGACGGCGAGAGCGACGAAGTGTGGGCGCCCATCCACGCTCGCCGCGCCCTGGGCCAACTGTGTGCGACCAAAGCCATCGAGCCTCTGCTGAGCCTCCTCGCCGACGAGCACGACGACTGGATCGGCGAGGAAGTCCCACCCATCCTCGCCCTCATCGGCCCGCCCGCCGTCGAGCCTGCCGCCAAGTACTTGCAGGATGCACGCAAAGCGGTGGGGTCGCGCATCACCGCTTCGGTCTGCCTGGAGAAGATCGCTCTGCGCCACCGCGAGGCGCGCCACGCGTGCATCGCGGCCTTGTCGCAAGCGTTGGAGAAGTTCAACAGCAACGACCCCAATCTCAACGGCTTCATCATCAGCTCTCTGTGCGAGGTCAACGCAGACGAGGCGCTTCCTCTTATCGAGCGCGCCTTCAAAGCCGATCGGGTGGACGAGATGATCATGGGCGACTGGGACGAGGTGCGCCGCGAGTTCGGCCTCCCACCCGAGCGCACGCCCTCGCAGATGTTCGCCCAGGCCGCGCGAGGCAGGACTTCACCAACTCAGCCGAGTCAATACAACCGCTTCGTCTCCCGCACACTGCAGATCAAGCTGCGTAAGAGATAATGGCGTCGCACCATCCGCGCCTTCGTGCTGAACCAACTCCACGCGCTCATCGGCGACCTGATATAGGAGCCGCAACGCTGGCAGTGCGCGAGTACGCGGCTGCGCGCGCTGAGGGACGGCGCGAGCGGGAAGCTGGGCAAGCGCGATTTGTGAGCAAGCGACAGGCTCACCAACGCAAACGACGAGGCGCAAGTACTTGACTGTAAGTACTTGCGCCTCGTTATTTGTCATGCGCCTGCAACAACAACTTCAACAGGATCGGCCTTAACAACGTCAGCTAAGGACACCACAATCTATTAAGTGTCACTGGCTGGTACCTCCACGACTTCGTTAAGCACGACCTCGTACTCCCGTTGCTCTCCTGGCCGGAGACGCACCAACGCAGTGCCAAAGTAATCTAAATCCGCCTTGATCTTCAACAACCCTGGCCATAGGGGAAACACCTTCTTTTGGCCGTTCTTGACTTCAAAGTCGAAGTCCCGCGCAGGCCAACTCTCTTTGAGAGTGACCGCCTTTTCGGAGATGTTTTCGATCCTGAGTAGCAGGATGATGGGTTCCGATAGCTGCAATATACCGTGCTCAATGTTCTTGAGCGTGACTTGCAACCGCATTCTCTGCATCTTGCTTCCCTCCCAAACTAAGGTTTAGACCGGCCAAGTTGAAGATTACCCGCGCCCACAAGTACTTGTAGCAATCCCATGAGAGGAGAGTAGCAAGCACAAACGCAACAGCCCGCCTCTTTGGAGACGGGCTGGCAAAAAGGGCTCACGGCGGCGACCTACTCTCCCATGCAGTTCCCCACACAGTACCATCGGCGCTGAAGGACTTAACTTCCGTGTTCTGAATG
>JAABUM010000224.1_pt1 | contig 115120 bp, 88 predicted proteins | sample 5559161 | NCBI WGS metagenome assembly JAABUM01 (sample SAMN10711868, study PRJNA513369) | rock metagenome | isolation source: Antarctica rocks | place: Antarctica: Victoria Land, Siegfried Peak nord
ATTATTATTATTATTATTATTATTATTATTATTATTATTATTATTATTATTATTATTATTATTATTATTATTATTATTATTATTATTATTATTATTTTTATTAAAGTACTATTATTATTATAAATAGAGGTACTAGAATATAAAGTATACTTATATTCTATCCTAACTATATAAAGAGGAGGAAGCTAATACTTTAAAAGGTAGAATTAAGTAAATTCTACTAGATAGTATTAACTTTAAAGGAGTTAAAAGTAGTAAATAAGTAGATTATTTAATAAGATATACTTAGCTAGTTTATACTAATAAAAGAATAAGTCTTTTAAGTTATATAGAAGTAGATAGACTCTAATTAAAAGGTAAAGAGATACGTAACTTTAAAAGAGATAAAAATAAGATAGTATAAAAAGAATAAGATGTATTTCCTTTAGTAAGCTAGATATAAAGTACTTTTATTAACTCTAAGTAACTAGATAGTAGAGTATAAAATATAGATATAAATATAAATTATCTAAGTAATTCTTAGATATTAAATATAATAATATAAAAAAAGATAATATATATCCTTTTAAAATTAGAATTAGAATTATAATATATCTTAATTTTAATATTTTAGGAAAATTTAGCTTTAATATATTAGTATTAACTTAGTAATTTAAATTAATACTAGTTATTTAATCTAAGTATTTAATGATCCTTAAATAAGTATCTAATTTCTAACTTAATAGTTAATTTAAATAGTATCTAATTATTATTATAAGATAATATACTAACTTATAATATTAATAAAAATTTAGATTAAAGGTTTTATATTATATTACTAAGACTTAATTAATATACTTAAGCTAGATCTAATATACTTATCTACTATAAATAATCTAAAAGTAGTATAGAATTATAAAGAGCTTTTAAGACTTTAATTATATTTTTATAGATTATCTATTACCTTTAGATATCCTTATCCTTTATAAATATTATACTTACTAGGTAGTATTATAAAATACTTATAAGTACTACTAGAAATATTATAAATTTAACTTACTAGACTAGAAGATACTTTTATACTTTATTATAATTTAAGACTTTAAATCTTTAAACCTTAATAGTAAGTACTTTACTACTTCTAGAACTAATACTTTAATACTTATAACTCTTATAACATTTTAAGAGCTAAATAGTAAATCTATATCTATTTTATTTTTATTTTCTTATTGTACTTATAGTTAGTTTTTATTAATTTAGTAGAAATATCTTATATTACTACTTTTAAGTACTTATAATAAGCTTTTTAAGCTTAGTTACTTATAAATTAATAGATTTATATAAAGTTAGCTACTTTAAATAAAGAGAAGGTTATAAATATACTTAATTACTCTAATTTTAATATAGATTTTATTTCTATAATTAATTCTAAGATTTATTAATTATTACTTAAGCTAGAAAAATATTTAGTTACTTCTTAAAGAGGTAGCTTAGCTTAAGACTAAAATCTTAAAAAAGTTAAAATAATAATAATTACTTTAAAGTATTAAAGTTACTTCTATTACTTATAAGTTCTATCTAGAGTTATAAGTAGATTTAAAAGTTATAGATATAAACTTAATATTATTAAAAGTTAGTTTAAAATATAAATATTTAGAATTCTAAATCTTACTTCTAAAATATAGATAAGCTATTAAATATTTAAAATTCTAAAATATTATTACTATCTAATAGACTATTATAAGAATATTTAAAAGTATTATAATCTCTACTAGAAGTCTTATAAAAGTCTAGGACTATTAATAGCTTTAAAGTTTTTAATATTAGATATCGCTAAGGATATTTGAAAATAAAGAGTTATAATACTCCTTTATAATTCTCGAAGTTACTAATTAGCGCCGTAGGACCGTTACTGGCGCTATCGGGACTACTACAAAATCACCAGAATATTAATGGCTTTTGCCAAGAAATGACGGATGCTAGCCGCCAGCGTATGGAATCCCCCCAACTCATCATGAGATGTATACTCCTCACGTATCAGAATATCAATGGTGCTACAGGCTGTGTGTCTCCGTGTTGCTGCTCGCCCTACTTGACAGCCTCCTCAGGTGTCTCATCGATGATTCCTTCGGAGACTTTCCTCCACGCCGTGTTTCAAGCGGACTTGCAACGTGTCTTAATTCGGAACCTCTTCTTTGGAAGCCGTCGAACCTTTTCTTTTGGATGAACGCAGACAATCATGCAGCCTCAGATTGATATCGAAATCCTCGCAAGCCCTTTCTGCTTCCTGGATCGAGCACAAGAATTCAATGTCCGTCTCAAGGTCGAGCTTCACTTCCGACAACCAATCACACTAATCACAACTGGCTCCATCTTCGATCCAGCCGCGACCTTCATTCAGAATCGACTCGAAATCATCGATATCGCAACGGGCGAAGTGGTACTATTCCCCACTACTCGAAGCTCGACAAGTGAAGAGAATGCCATCCCGGCAGAACAACCTGCTCTAGTTCTACAACCTGGGAGCGGAATTTATGACTTCTGGACAACCAACCCCCCTAGCGGTCGATGGCGCGAGTATCCGTTCGATACTTCTGGGCTTGCTCCAAATAGGCAATACACCATAATATATCGCAACAACGGCATCACAAGTTACATCTCCGGATCCGAGCCAACGCAATCAGCAACAAGCTCAGATGAACCTCTCCAAGCACCTCCTCTCACCGTAAACCTTCTCACGAGGACCGCTCCCATATTCAGCACCCGCCCCACGCTTCCCCCACCCCCTCCCATCACCGCTTCTTTAACAGCATCAACACCCTTCTGCGCACTATCCGGTACCCCGCCCTTCACCATCTGTCTAGAATGGACATCGCACAGCGACCGCGCTATTCACGCCATCCAAACCCGCGTAATCGGTCACAATATCGGCCTCGAGATCCGCGATCCGGCACGGAAGGGGCGCCGTATCGGACCGCCGTCTGATCGTCTGTGCGGCGATGGTGACGGCGAAGATGGATTACCGGATGATGAGGAGCGGCTGGTCCGGTTGGAGAAGAGGGGGGATTGTTTCAGGGCAGAGTATACGCTTGGTGTTGAGCGGAAGCGAAGGGGGCTCGTTAATGCTGATTTGTGGAATTTGGCGGGAGGGAAGGGGTATGCGCTTACTCTGAGGAAGGAGAAGTGGCGGTGGGTGTATGCGGATGAGGTGGGGGTGGGGGATGGGGCGGAGGATGGGGTGCTGAGGGGTTTGCTGGAGAGGGAACCATGGGTGGAGTGGAAGCCTCAGGTTTGGTTTGAGTTTCGTGCGGAGTGAGACGAGTTAGGGGTTGGTATTGGTGTCGGCGTCGGGTTCTATAGTGGTTAGCGAATATATGGTGTGGCCTATCCCATCATAGCAGACTGGAATGACATCAGGAAACCATGTCGTCTTGTGTATGATATTCGTGATATTTGGTTTCTGGCCCGCAGGGCTACTGAAGCTGTCGCCGACCTAGCCAGTAGGAAAGGCCTACATGACCTCCATGGCCTTTACCACATGCCGTAGCCCGTCTGGTTGTAGATGTCTCTTAACAAACGCCTGCATTTGTTGCGTATTGTCCTATGTATATAATTCATTATGTTCTATTCCTAGCCCGTAGGCCTACTATCGCTGTCGTAACCCCTACCAGCTAGATGGCAAAACCTGCGTTATTTTAAGGTCTTATACTAATAAAGGAACCCTGATTATATAATTAGAAAGTAAAATAGCTATAGAAAATAAATTAGTAGATAAAATAAGATACTCTCTTACTTATTATAAACTAGAAGTATATACTTAAGCTTTTATATATATAATACTCTTTTTACTTATCTTTATAATATTTTAAGAGATAAGATAGTATATTAGTAAATATTTCTAAAGTAGTATAATATTACTAAAGCTTATAAGAAGCTTTAATAAAACTCTTAAAATATTAATATAATATAAAGATTAAGGTATTAAATTTTATAATCTAACTACTTAAAAATACTTATAAAAAGTATTACTTATAATTTCCCCTTTAAAGATATACTTACTATATTTAGTTACCTGTAATTAGGTCTTATTATATAAATATAGTAGATTAAAGTTCTTTAGTAGTATAACTAGTATACCTAGCTTAATATATAACTTATAAGATAGTAGGGAGGGTTTATAAAACCTATAAAAGTATTAAAGAGGAAAGAGTTTATTATCTTCTTCTAATATAGTATAATTAATACTCTAATATATTATTATATTATTAGAGATATATAATATTATTTTAGTATTAATACTAGTAATATCTTTATTAGTAATAATAAAGGTAGTCTATTCTAATAGATAATCCCTCTAAGAGATATTTATCCTAATATTAGTATAAATATTCTTAACTAAATTATTAATAGTATTTCTAATAAAATATCTCTTTATTAGTAGTAGGGCTTTTCTAGATATTAATACTATTATTAATAGTAAGGAGATTACTTATAAATAGTCCTATTTTATAATATATAATATCTATTAAGTTAGGATTATTAAGTTATTTATTAATAGTAAGATTTAAATATATAACCTTATTCTAAAAATAGGCTTTTTAAAGATATATCTTAATAACCTAGCTACTACATCCTTCTAGAATAACTAGGAGTATTTATTAGAAGTCCTTATAAAAGTAGACTACTTTATTCTTAAAATAAGCCTAGTTATTATTATAGATATCTTTAAGGTTATAACTAATAACTTTTATATTATATTAACTCTATATAAGAGACTTATTCTAAAAGATAATATATGTTTACTTAATTAACTTAGTAAGATTTATATTCTTTTTAATCTTATATAAGGAGGTAGTATTAAAGTTTAAGGGTATTTTAAATTATAAGTAAGCTATCTAACCTCCTTATAATAGTATTAATATAATATTAGAAGATACTATTACTAGGGTAACCTTTTACTTAGAATATAGCCTTTTTATAATAGTATTTTATACTATTATCCTACTAATCCTCCTAGTACTATTAAGGAAGAATAGGGTATTTAAAGTACTAAATTTATTATTTATATTAGTATTAATAGTAGTAATAATCTAATTAGTAGTATAGTATTAATTAGTATTTAACCTATTCTATAAGACTTTAGCCTTATTAGGGGTAATTTAATAAGATATTTCTTCTTATAAAAGTCTATTTAGAATATTATTAAAATTATTAAATAGGATAGTTAGAATAAGTAGGCTATATTAGGCTAGATCCTTAATATATTTAGAGGCTAATTAATATTATAGTTAGTTATTAATTAGGTAGAGGATATACTATTTCATAAATAACTATTACTTATAGTAATTATCTAGTATTTAAAGCGTTAAAAAATTCTATTATAAAAGGTATAAGTAATTATTTAAGATATACTCCTTATACTTGTTTATAATATAAGGGTATTAATAGGTTAGAGTTTATTTAATACTAATATAAAAAGACTTTATAACTTATAACCTTCTTAGAAATCCTTTTCTTTATTAAAGATCTTATTAGTATATCTATTATTTTTAGATATATAAGCTTCCTTCTATTTTATTAGCTAGCTATCTACTATTTATAAGTTATTAAATAATATAGCCCCCTTAATATAATAGAGGAGTAGTTAGTAATAGTAGAGATCTTTAGTTTTAAGACTAATAAAATTAATATACTTAAGAGTCATCTCTTCTATATATAGATAGTTAAATAAATTCCTTATTATAGTAGGATATTTCTTATAAACTAACTATCGAGTCGGGTTTTAGTACTATAAATTAGTACTAACCTAAATACTTAGTACCTATTTAGGTACTAACCTAAATACTTAGTACCTACTTCTAGTACTAACCTGAAAAGCCTTTAGTACCTTAGCGAGTTAGGTTAGACTAACCTAACTTACTAAGGTATTACTAAGAAGCTAAGCCGCTAATAAATTAGTAAAGAACTAATATAATATCTTTATAAGATAAATTTAAATACTTTAATATTATTAGAATTTATCTTATACCTAATATTTATTACTTATTATTTTATATAATATAATAGTTTATATTACTATTTTATATTACTCTTAATTCTCTTACTATTAGCACCTAGAATATATTAGTCCCTTTAGGTCCTTTAAGAGTATTAAGTTTTATAGGCGTTAATAATAAAACTATTTAATTAGAATTTAATAATCTTAATATAAATAATTTTATATCTAGTAGTCTTTATCCTAGCTAATCTATAAGTTAGGTTAAATAGGGTATATTAGATAAATCCTTTTAAGAAAAGAAAGTACTTCTCTAAAATACTATTAAAACCATTAAGGAAGATTTCCTAGACTTAATTCTAGTAAAGAATAGTAAATTTATTAAATAGAGTTAGTATATTAAAGTCTAGTTTAAAGTATAGTAGTAGTAAACTACTATTAATTAAAGTATTAAAATAAAGTCTAGTACTAAAATTAAGGATTTACTCTAGATTAAGAAGACTATATTAGGTAAATAGGCTAATATTTAGAATAACTTTATCTAAATTACTTTAATAGTTAAGTAATTATTAAAGATTACTTATAAGAAGTATAATAGAATTCTAGACTACTTAATAGCTACTAGTAATTTAAGTATATCTAATATAAGGAAATATCTTAAAATAAATAAATACTTTCTTTATAAGCGGCTTAACCTATTATTATAAATAGAACTTTCTTTAAGTTAGGTATATTATTTATAATAATATAAATTAGTAATATAAAACTAATTATTTAGGGATAACTTTAAAAGAAAAGTAATACTAGGTTTTCTACTAACTTTTATTAAGAGAAGTAGAATAAATAGTTCTATAAATACTTTCTTACCTTAGACTAGTCTTTCTAGGCTATTAATTAACTAGAGTTTTAGTAATTACTATTAATAGCTTATTTAGATTTAACTCTAATCTATTATACTAAATTATAAAGTATAATCTTTTTAGATTTTAAAGGAATATATATAAAAATTAAAGTAGATCTAGAATATCCTTAATATATTTCTCTTATATTAGATGCCTAGTCTAGTCCCTAAAAGGTTGCTTCCCTTAGAGTACTAGTCTACTAGGTTAATACTAATTTTTAATATTAGGAATATCTTATTACTTTTATACTATTTAATATCTAGTATTCTAGGTATTTACTTATAAAGGAAATAATAAAGATATTAACCCTTTATAGAATTAAAGATAAGCTTTTTAAGGTTATTATTAATAATACTAGTAATAATAGAACCTTAAAAGATAAACTAGAGAAATCTCTAGCTTAATAAGATATTTAATAGGATAAATTATAAAACTCTATTTCTTATATAACTTATATCTTTAACCTTATAATATAAGACTTTATTAAAGCCCTAGACTTAGAAGCTTTAAATAATATTATAATATTACTAGAGAATACTTAAATTAAAGATATTTAAACGAGTATAAGTCTATTAACTATTATTAAGAAGGTATAATATTATAGGGGTAATATAAATAGGTAATATACTTACTAATATTTTAAATAGATCCGCGCTCTTATAATAGTAATTAACTTATCTCCTTAATAAAAGCTTTAGTTTTTATAGTTATAAAAAAACTCTAGTAGAAGACCTTAAAAACTTATATAAGATATCTATATTTATTAGAATTTTATATACTTAATACTTTATTATATATATTAGCTATATAACTTTATTAATACTTAGGTAGATAAAAATATAATTAATTTAAAAATTAATATAATTAACCTTAATAAATATAAATAATTAATTATATTACTACTTAATAATATATTAAATCCTATCTATTAACTTACTTTAATAGTTTCTTAGATAATAAATATAGGTATATATTTAGGATTCTAATTATATAATACTCTTTTTAAATATTTTAATAGTACTAAAATAATAATATATAATAGTAGGATTATTAGTAAAGTAAGTATTATTTATATTTATAAAGTAGCCTTAGTAAAACTTACTAAGTATTATCCTAGAATAGAAGGTAAAGGTAGATTAATATATAACCTTACTAATATTCTAGACCCTTTTATAAAATTAAGTTTATATAAAACTTAAGATAAATAAGAGGAGTCAAATAATAATAATACTTTAACCTCTTATAAAGAGAGGTATAAAAATAAATTTACTAACTACTTTTATAAATATTATAAAATATTACTAGTTATTAGAAGGACTAATATATAAAATATATAAGATATTAATAAGGTAATATAATATAATAATATATTTATATTTATATTAACTAGTAATAGCCTTTAATAAGAGTAAGGAGAAGTCTACTTTAATATCTAAATTATAAGTCTTTATTATAAAGTAAAGCTATTTAATACTTTTATTCTAAAAGTCTATTAGAGGATATTCTTATATAGGAGTATTAGAAGGATAATACTTTAACTTATTTAAATCTAATATAAATAGCTAAGGATATCCTTTTATATCTAATATTATTTATAGGTATTAAGAGAGTTTTTAATCTTACTTAAAGAGTATATTTATAAAATTATATATAATTAGAACTAGAGGGTCTAAAATAAGTAATACTTTTAAAGTATTATAATTATATTATAAGTTTAAACCTTAAAGAAGCTCTTATTAAACCCTAGGATATTCTTTAAAGGGAAGAAGATATTAATTAAAGTATTAATAGAGGTAAAGATCCTTTTAAGTTAAAATTTATAGATATTTTAAGATAAATAGATTAATAGTTATTATTTTAAAGTTATTTAATAATTAAGTAGTATATTTAAAAAGTAGGTTTAATTTCTATATATATATATAAAGGTAATATAAGAAGGTAATATAATTCTTTATCTTACTAAGAGTATTATAATATTAAGAGCGTTGTAATATTAGGAGCGCTATAATACTAGGAGCGCCGTAATATTAGGAGCGCCGTAATATTAGGAGTATTATACTATCTTAGACCTAGCCTCTACTCTTAATATTATAAAACTATTACTACCCTTAAGTATTAAATAGTATAATATTAAAGCTCCCTATTAATTCCTTTATAAGCTTTAGATTCCTTTATATAATAATAATATATTTAGCGTAGATATAAAGTATATTTAAATCTATATTATAAGATATATTAATAAGTAATTATTATAAGGATTAAATAGTAATATAAAATAGTAATATACTTACTTAAGAGAAAAGATATTATAAATACTTTTATAATATTTAATAATACTTTTAAAGTTAAACTTTAGATTTAATATAAGTTTATACTAACTCTTATAATATTTATTATAACCTCCCTTATAATATAATTAAATAGTAGCTTTAAGATAAGGTTATTAATAGACTTTTAATATTATCTTATCTCCTTTAAAGCTTTAAGACCTAAGTTAACCTTATACTTTAATCTTTACATTATTAATTTTAATACTATTAATTATAAAGGATTAGCTAATTATATTTTAATATATTACCTATTTATATTACCTTTCCCTTCCTATATAATAGCTTATTTACTCCCTTACCTTATAAGGGTTTACCCCTTCTAGCTAGTAATTTTAGTATTTTATTACCTAATTATACTATCTACCTATTAGTATATAAAGTAAGAAATATATTATAAAATAATATTACTAGTCTACTTAGTATAAGCTATTATTAAAATTATTAAATATATATAATAGTAGATAAAAGAAGGAATATAAGGTTTAGAAGTTTTAATATAAGGTAAAGTAATATTAAGCGGAATATTCCGCGTAATTATAGGTATAATTATAGGTAGAATTACCCCTTAAAATCTTCTTTATAACTCCTCCTACCTTTATATACTTAAGATATTATAGTAAGATAGGTTATTAATATATAATAAGTATTTATTACTAATTATATTACCTAAATATATTATTAAATAGATAAGCTAATATAATATTATAATAATATTAAGTCTTTATAAATAGAATCCTATATTAATTATAAGTAGAGAATAAGTAAAAGACTAGGATAATAATAATAAGCTATTATATATAAAAGTATCTAGTAACTATATAATAGTATTAAAGAGGATTAAGAAGTTAAAGAACTTAGATATATAAAAGATAGTTATTAAAGAGGATTATATAAAGTTAATAATTAGGGTAAAGGATATTATAAAGGAGGAAAGACATAAAAGAGGGATTTATAATAATATAATTAGGTAATATAATACTTCCTAAATAGCTAATACTATATAATAGAATATTTTAAGATAGAGCTACGCCTTAAAGATAATAAAGAGGCTATTAAGGAATAAGCTAAGCTAGATAAATTAGTAAATAATATAGAGAATATAATTAGTATAATTAGTTTTATAGAAGAGGTAAATATATAATTTATCTTTAATCCTATCTTTTAATTAACTTAACTTTTAGAATACTTCTAAGGAAGATATAAATATTATTAGGCTAGAATTTACTAGATTTAATCTACTAATTATATAAATTATTAAGTAAAGGATTATATATTATAAGGGTCTAGAGGAGTTAAAAGATATATAAGACCCTAATATTATAAATACTTATATTAAGTTTATATAAGAGTACGCTAACGCGTTTAATATAAAGGATTATATTATACCTAATCTTATAAAGAGGAATTAAGATAAGGAGGGTATCTTAATTAAAATTAATACTAATAGGAAAGAAATTAAGTATACTACTAAGGAGGATAAAGAAGAGGATAAGGAATATAAGCTAAAAGATACTAGTAAGACTAATAGTAATAGTAAGGATAATAATAGTAAGTATAATAATAGTAAGAAGGATAGTAATAAATAGAAGGATTATAAGTATAAGATTATAGAGATATCTAACTAAATAGATAGATAGGCTATCTACTAATAACTATTAAATAATTATATTACCTTTTTATATTACTATAAAGTATTCCTAATATTATAGTCTAGTAAAATACCCTTACTAAAATTAAAGTCTTAGTAAGTTAGGTTAATACTTTAGTACTAATACTTAGTACTACCTTATAGTATTAACTTAAATACTTAGTACTAACTATTAATACTAACCTAAATACTTAGGCTAGGAATTTAGTATTAACTTACTAAGAGTTAAGTTAAGAACCTAACTCGAGTTTAAAGTACTAACCTGACGCGGTTAGTCTAATTTCCTATTCTATTTTTTAAAAGGTAATAGCTAACTATTATTATAAGCTTCCTTAATAAGATAGTTTATATTAAAAAATTCTATTAATATAGTCTTATAAAGCTTATTACTATCTATTAGCTTTTATTTAATAGCCTTATTAATAGCCTATTTATTAGCTAGCTTAAAAAGGATATACTATTAATTTAGGAGATAGATTTATAAATATTTTATATAAGGCTTTATAATACCTATACTAAATAAGAGTATCTTCTAAATAGCTTTAATAGATTTAATCTAGTAAGTAGATTAGAACTTTATAATCTTATCTACTAACTCCCCTTACTATTATAACTAGCTATTAAAAGCGAGGTTATTATTACTATTATATATATATTTCCTAGTAAAGGATATATTAATATAATTAAGTCCTTTATAAATATATTTATATAGATAGAAAATAGACTTAATAAAGTTATAGATCTTAATATTAATATAAGTATTATATTTCTTTAATAGGTATAAGTTATAAGGGATAACCTACTTATAATTAATAAAGGAATTAAGTTTAAAGAGGTTAATAGGATATTTATAAAAAGGATAACTCCTATTAAGTATAAAAGATATCTCTTAATAAAAATCCTTTAAAAAAGCCTTATTATAATAATTTTTCTCTTAATTAAAATATCTATTACTAGGGATATTAGTATAATAATTATAAACTATATATTATAAAACTAACTTATATAATATATTATATTAGTAATCTAGGGAATGAAATAATATAGAAAAATGCGCTTTTAGTAAACTATATAAGCTTTTAGCGGAAATAGCACCTTTATTTAATTAATAGCGCTAGTCCTAGGAGGGTTACGCTAATAGAAACCTGACACGCTAGTCTTTAATATATAAGCTAGTAGAAATTAAAGTTTAAGCTAAAACAGACTAGTACTAGCCCCGTTTCTAGTTATTAAAGTTTTAATCCTATCTCCTTTTACTTAATAATTAGAAACGGGGCTAGTACTAGTTCGTTTTAGCTTAAACCTTGAAATATACTAGCTTATATATTAAAGACTAGCGTGTCAAATTTCTATTAGCGTAACCCTACTAGGACTAGCGCTATTAATTAAATAGAGGTACTATTTCCGCTAAAAGCTTATATAATTTACTAAAAGCGCATTTTTCTATATTATTCCACTCCCTAGATTACCGATATTCCCTCTTATTAAGGGGGGATAAATACTTAAATAATATTATTAATATTACTAACTATCTAGATCTAATCCTCTTCTTATATAATAAGGAGAATATAAGTATATAAGAGACCTTACTTCTAAAACTTAATAATATTATAATAGGCTATATAAATACTAAGGATATATTATTTAAAGAGGTCTTTCATTAGCTCCTAGAGCTTTTAATTAAAGATATAAGTAATTAGATTATAATAGTACTCTAATATCTAACTAAATACTAGTAAGCTCTAAATATTAGACTACTTAGAATTATATATAAAGGTAATAAAGAATTTAGGTTTACCCCTTTTTTAGATTATTATTATAGTATCTTATATTCTTACTTTTATAGTATATAGGTTTCCTAGTATTATTTATAGTAAGATAGTTACCTTACTATTATTATCTTTAAGTAAGATATCTAGATTAGTATTAAGCCTATTTATTAGGCTAGAGTAGTAGTCTACTTAAATAGTCTATTAATTCTAATAATACTAATTTAAGTTGTTAAGCTCTATTAATATCTAGATATTAGTAGCCTAATAGCTAAATAGATATCTACTATTAATAGTATAATTAAAGAAATAAAGCTAGATCTAGATATTAGTTAGCTAATTATTTAGGTTATATTAATTATCCTCTAACTATTATCTAAATTATTTAGAACTATTTATAACTAAGTAGATTTAGGTTTAGGAAATAACTAGGAAAAAATATTAAATAGTCTTACTTATATCTATTTTATATAAAACTAATATCCTATTACTTATAAAGGCCTATTATAATTCTAAGGTATATACTTACTAGTAATATCCTAGTTTAGTTCCTACTTAAAGTTATTACCTTCTTTCTACTCTAGTTTATTACTACTACTAATTAAGGTATATTAAATAAGTATTAAAATAATATAATTCTATAATAATATATATAGTAGATAATTACCTAGAAGTAAATAGCTAGTTAATAGGAGGTAGTTATACTATAATTATTTACTAAATAAAAATAGGAGTAGATATTAGAAGGCTATATAAGAGGGATACTAATTAAGGATTAGTATAAAGCCCCCCTTAATAATTTTAATATAAATATCCTATTTAATCTAGCTTCTTATAATATTATTAGGAGTTATTATAATACAGGCGACTTTTATAAAGGTAGGATAATTATAAGTACCCTTATCTTATTATTTAGGATTTAGCTATTAGATATAGATACTTATAATATTAATAAGATATTATAGTTTATCCTCTTTAAGGCGGTTATAATAGGATTTAAACGCCTAGATATATAAGTTAATAGACTAAAGGGTATATTAAGTAGAAGTAAGAGTAATTTAATTTAAATTATTAAAATATTAGTAGTAAATATCTAGTTAGTCTTATATATTATCTAGTATATAAATTTAAGTAAATCTTAGCCTTAGGCTATTATTAATAATAAGAGGACCTATTAGATAATAAATAAACCTCTAGATCTAGAAGGTAGTTTAATTAATATAGGTATTAATATTAATTATATCCTTACTAATAAAGGAGAGATAGTTATTATTACTAATAATATTATCTAAAATTCTTTACTATATATAATCCTCCTTCTTATAAGCTATTTATTAATAATAATATTATATATATTACTAAGTAATTTATTAATAAATTATATACTAAGCTCTACCTTCTTTTATAACCCTTTAAGTAATAAGTTAATATTAGCTAACTTATATAACTAGTTAGAGGAAAGGTAATTATTCTTCCTACTATTATAATATAGCTATTAATTATCCCCTAAGCTACTATATTTATTTTCCTATAATAAGGCGTTATAATATAGGTATTTATTACTAGTAATATTAAATAACTTCTTAACCTAGAAAAGATACCTATTTATTACTATCTTAGGATCTCTATATATCTAATATCTCTAAATTAGTATCTAGTTCTAATTAGACTAACTGTCGAGTCGGGTTTTAGTACTATAAATTAGTACTAACCCGAATACTTAGTACCTATTTAGGTACTAACCTAAATATTTAGTACTAGTTTCTAGTATTAACCCGAAAAGCTCTTAGTACCTTAGCGAGTCGGGTTAACCCGACCTAACTCGCTAAGGTATCGCTAAGACGCCAAGCCCCTAATAAAATAGTAAGGAACCCTAAAAAATTTCTAGAATTACCCCTATACTATAAATAGATTTTTTCTTAATTAGAATTTTACTACCTCCTTTAATTTCCTAGGGATATATATTACCTTTTTATATTACCTTTATAGAATTACCTAGGTTAGGCTAGGTAATAATAATAATAATACTTAGTAATATAATAGTAAATTATAGATATAATAGTAATTTAGTAGTAAATTATAGATATAATAGTAAATACTATTAAAGATAAAAAATATTAGTAATATTATAGTTATTATATCTATAGGAATAGCTAATTAGCTATTATCTTTCTATATTACCTTATTTACTATTAAGAACTACCTAGTTAGTAATAATAATAACGCTTAGTAATCTATTAGTAAGTTATATATATAGTATGAAATACTATTATAAATAAAAAATATTCCTAATATAATAGTCTTAGTAAAGTAATATAATAGAACTAATATCTTAGTAAGTCGGGTTAATACTTTAGTACTAATACTTAGTACTACCCTATAGTATTAACTTAAATACTTAGTACTAACTATTAGTACTAACCTAAATACTTAGGCTAAGAATATAGTATTAACTCGCTAAGAATCGAGTTAGGTACTTAACTCGAGTTTAAAGTACTAACTTAACGCGGTTAGTCTAGTTCTAATATATATTATTCTAGCGCTAGTATAAGCCTTATTAAATAGAGGGTTAGTACTTAATATTATTACCTTTATTAGCTTATTAGTAGGTGTATTAGTAATATATAATAGAATAATATTCTAGAGCTAGCTAAGAAGTAATTTCTTAGGAGGTATCTAAAAATATTAGGGGAGTAGGTTATTTAGGGTTTCTAAGGGAAATAACTACTTAAATAGTTATATTAATATAAGCTATATACTATTAGAGAGTAATATCCTTATTAAAGTATTTATAAGAGTAAATATCTAATAGTATCTCTTTAAGGCGAGGCTATATTAATATAATATCTATTAGATTAGACTTAAAGATCTTAGATCTAGCTTTAATACTTATATTAATTATCTTTAGGCGTTTAATACACCTTATACTATTACTCTTATAGGATTTAATCCTCTTATTCTTACTATTAAGGGTATTATAATCTAGCTTAAAAAGAGCTAAGTACTTAGAAGGTATAGACTAACCGCGTTAGGTTAGTACTTTAAACTTAAGTTAGGTTCCTAACTTAACTCTTAGCGAGTTAATACTAAATTCCTAGCCTAAGTATTCGGGTCGGTACTAATAGTTAGTACTAAGTATTCGGGTTAATATTATAGGGTAGTACTAAGTATTGGTACTAAAGTATTAACCCGACTCGCTAAGATATTAGTTCTAGCTATATTATTTTACTAAGACTATTATATTAGGAATATTTTTTATTTATATTAATATCTCGTATTATATATAAGACTTACTAATATATTACTAAGTATTATTACTATTACTAACTAGGTAATCCTTAATAGTAAATAAGGTGATATAAAAAGGTAATAGCTAATTAGCTATTCCTATAAAAATAATAACTATAATATTACTAATATTTTCTATTTATAGTAGTATTCCTTACTATATATAGGACTTACTACTATATTACTAGTTATTATTATTATTATTATTACCTAGGTAATACCCCTAAGTAATAAGGTAATATAAAAAGGTAATATATATCCCTAGGGAATTAAGGGGGGTATTAAAATTCTAATTAAAAAAAATTCTATTTTTAGTATAGGGGTAATTCTAGAAAAGATTTGGTGTCCCTTACTATTTTATTAGAGGCCTAGCGTCTTGGTAATACCTTGGCGAGTCGGGTCGGGTTAACCCGACTCGCCAAGGTACCGAGGGCTTTTCGGGTCGGTACCGGAAACTGGTACCGAGTATTCGGGTCGGTACCGGGTGGTGGTACCGAGTATTCGGGTCGGTACCAATTCATGGTACCGAAACCCGACTCGACGGTCAGTCTACTAGTAGATCCCATCAAAATGTTCCTGTACTATTCCCCCTCCCTCGATACACACGGTCTTACGCCATCATCATGCCAAGCATGGAATATATACAGCTCCCTCAATCTGCTCTATACCTCATTCCCATTCCCATGTCCCATATCCCACACCTACACGCCCCATCCCACATCACCCTCCCCACCATCCACCCCCAGCCCTCAATATTTCCCATCAGTCCTCACAAGCCCCTTCTTCACATTCTCAGCCTTCGACTGTCCCGCCCACTCCGGCGCCTCGTCTTTCCCACTCTCCTCCTCTTTATCGCCCTCTTCTTTGGTCTTGTGCACGGTTTGGGGGTTGTGTTCGGCCGGTGAGTAGATTGTGTAGAGGATCTGTGTGCGTGGGGGGGGGGGGGGGTTAGCGTTGCTGCTGCTGCTGCTGGTACTCTTGGGGGAGATGGGGGAGGGGGGTTGGAGGGAAGATGGAAGATGGGAGATAGAAGATGGATGATGGCTTGGGTGTGGATGTGAGGGGGGGGGGGGGGGGGGGGGAGAAGTGAGGGGAAGTGTGTACCAATGGCGTAGGGCCCGTATTGACGAATTGATGCTGTGTACCAGCCGGCACGACCATTAGATCGCCAGCCTTGACGTCTTGGTCTTTGCCCGCTATGGTGGCTTTCCCCTTGCCTGATGTGAAGGTCAGAGCTTGGTCGACCGTGTGTACCTATACGTATCTTTGTCATTATTCCAATTTCTTTTCGACCTGACGGGAGCTTGAAGCAGTCGAAGCAGATTTGCATACCTCATCCCCAATATCTCCACCCACAGGCACAGTCATCAGGACAACCTGCGAGTATAACCCCGTCCACAGCACCCGTCTGAACTCTGCAGATTCGGACGGTAGCGCCCCGGTCATGTTGGGGAAGTAGACCATTTCGTGCTTGGGGGGTTCGGTGGACATTTTGGAGTCTTTGGCTTGGTGGAGGGTGGATTGGGAGAAGAGTCTGCTTGTTCGGATACCGGGGATGGGTTTGGTGAGGGCGGTAGATGTGGGTTTGGGAAGGGTTCGACGCAGGACGAGTTTGAACATTTGTGTTGGGATGAAAGGAAGCTGAGGAGCGCTGGCGTTGCTGATTCATGATAGTACAATCGCTGTTGTATGACGTCGAGATGAGAGGCTTAGCGCGCCGTTGAAGTCAATGCAGAGTATCGGAGCCGGTTAGTCAGCAATCGAGCTCAAATTACGTAAGTCTTTCTTGGCATTAGATCGTTCTACGAAAAAAGTACGATGTCTTATATACTTCAACAATAGTTACCCCCTATATGCACGCCCTATAGAAAAACGCGTCTTGCAAGCGAGTCTTTTGCATGCATCAATGCATTTACCATCCAACCAACAAACCCGCCAACGCCAGTTCAAAAACGCGTTATGATAGAATATATCAAGTAAATACTACACCACTTCCCCCTTCTACACCAAAGTCCTCAACCCATCTGTTCAAACAACTAAAACCTCGCCATCCTCCCCTCTTCCAACCGTTAAGCTCCACTCCCGAAGTCTCAGGCTTGAGACTCGTTGTGGTCGAGATGAACACACTCAACACCCCAAACAATTCACAGACGCGGACGGAGTAGAATGAAAGAGGCGTAGCACCAGTTTCTCAATTTCTCAAGTCTACAGATAGAATAGGGTCTCCCACTAAGTAATCGCACTTGCGGAACAGGAGTCCGCGGAAAGATTGCGAATCCACCCTTCAACCCATCTATATTCTAGGTACGTTCGACATGAACGTTGTCTTGCAGAACGTGGCAGGCTGTACAATTCAATTCTTGTGAGTCATGATGAAATCCAAGCTTACCTTCTAAACCATTCATGTGCAAAAACAAACGTCAAGCATGAGTAACTACCGAGGTAAGATAAGTAGCTACCTTGATACGCTACGCAACGAGCAGCATACCCGATACAGACTAGCGTGCAACTGTCAGCTCGAACTAGCATCCTACAACCCGTTTCGGTTTATATTGCGGCGCATGCTGACAGGATCGTCTACCGCGACTCACACCCCTCGCTGTACTACAAGGAACGTTGGGGGCTCAACGCGTCGAGCACCCCCTGCCTCAGGCTACCTCAGCGGTAGCTGTGACTCTGCGGTTTGCGAATAATGGTCTGTTTGTGGGAAGTGTTGCGCAGAGGCTGTGGAATTTCAAGGCGGGGTTTGGAGGTAGGGGGCTGTGGGTGCAGATAGGTGGGTAGATAGATAGATAAGTATATATATGATAATCTGCCATTCTTTCGCGGTTAATGATCTGCCATATCATCGAATTGGAGTCTTCAGGTGGTGTTTTCGCACGGAACCAGATCTACGTTTATCAGCAAGGAAAAGAGAGACGACTTTCCCCTTGGTAGAATAGTCAACTGCCACCACCATCATGCAACCCTACGAAAAACTGAGTATAGCCGAGCTGGTCATCTACCCCATCCTCCTCCTCGCCAACATCCTCGTCCTCCTCCGCCACGGCCTCAGTCGCCAGTCCGGATGGATCTTCCTCACGACCTTCTGCATTATTCGGATCGTGGGCGCCAGTTTCGGTGTCGCGTATGGTCAGACGGAGAAGATTAGTGATTTTGAGTGGTCGGTGATCTTGGGCAGTGTGGGGATCGGAGCGTTTTTGGCGTCGACGGCGGGGCTGTTAAAGAGGGTGTGAGTGTTTGCTGTTTCGTGCAGAGTTGGATGGTGGTGGCTGCTGACTGACCGGGTGCGATCAGGACTGATGGAACGTCGACGCGCGTGCCTAGAGATCCGAGAGAGAAGGCGCAATTTGACAACGTCATGCGTTCCATTCCTATTGTAGGATTACTGTAAGTGGATTCTCATCTGATCTTGTCGATCGTTCTCGACAGGAGCCAACGCTGACCTCTGTCAGGTACCGCATACTCTTCGCCTCAGCTGCAACTGCCACATCTCGCCGCAGTCGGTTGATCCAACTTACTCACCTCCCATCTACGATCGCCATGATCATATGCATCGTGGGCGGTACAAAGCTGACCTCCTCAAGTCCCTCTAACATGAGGGAGGGGAAGATCATGATCAAAGCCGGCATCATAATACTCGTTTGCATTTTCGTCACTCTAGTCGTACTGGGCGCACATACCGCCACCGAGTTCAGCAGAGTTCCCTTCGGCGAGAAGCGTCTCCTCACAATGGTGCTCCTGGCCATGCCATTGATTGCAGTTCGTATCGCCTGGAGTGTTTTGGCATACTTCTCCCATCTTGAGATATTCAACACCGTCCATGGCAGTGTTGCGGTACGCGGCGTCATGTCGACGATGGAGGAATTTCTGGTGGTCATCGCCTATACAATCGCTGGTCTGATAGTACAACCCCAGTACGAGTCTCCTCAGGATACCGAGATGGCGGCTCAGGGCAAATACGAGGTTCGGGATACGGAATATCTGCCACTGCATGCCCCCGCGTCAAGGAGCTGATCGTCGCCATGGCTTATATGATGTTGTGTTCATGACTATACCCGTTTTGTGCATGGCCGTCACAGCAAGGCGTTCCTGGCGCTTGAAAGTTGCAAGTTATTTTATAGCGTTCATCAGCTTTGCTTGAAAAGAACTTTCAGCGTGTTTGCGTCGTTGTACCGGTGAATTTAGGGTCGATCTAGCCTTGAGCGAGTCTTTCAAGACGGCCGACGCTGCACTCCTATACTTGCTGAAGTAGTAGCTTGCTAGAGTACTGCGATGCCCCGGACTGCGTCTGCCCCGTAATATGTCCATGAGGCCGAGAAGGGAAGGCTTTCATAGCTACCCAACAGTAAATTTCCCTACCACTCACTCAACTCCTCGTCCACTCGGGTGCTCTCGAATCTATCCCACGCCGTAATCCCATGTTTGGTCCTCAAAACATTAGCCAACGACACTGCCTGCTGAATGCCCAGCTCGTGACCAAGCTTGTCGAGTCGTGTGATAACCCAGGCTCGCGTACTTGCCTGAACGCCATCCATGGTCGCAGCAAGGTACAGAGGCCAAACCAAGGCTATTCCCACATGTGCTCTAGGCAGAGACTCCCCGACCCCGAGCTCGCCTGATGCATAGGGAACACTAGCGCATATATCTGCATTCAATCTCGCAAGTACCGTCTCACACTGCCTACGATGAAGCTGGACGTTGTTCCACCCTGGATTGTGCGTATACCAGTTGAGGATTACTTCGTTGGTCAAGATTCGTGCCACACGATACAGGTTGTACGCCCCAGTGATCCATGTGTTTGGGTATACATGATAATAGTCAAAGAGTACGTTCTCGCTGAAACCACACTGCTTGATGTGATAATGCAAGCAAGCTGGAATGGCATGCAAGTATTCCACCAGGTCAGTATCAATGTCGTTGGCCAACGTGAGAACAATAGGTTGATGGACCTCTCCATGAGGCACATAGACACTCTGCAAGGCACAGAGACGAGCGACGATCTGAAATAATTGGTTCTCACGTTTTGCAGCGGCCCCCCCGTCGTATTGTGCAGCGAGATCTGCCCATTCCAGAATTTCGAGAGGAAAAGCCCGCCGTCTCTGAAGGCAGCCAATCATCTGTACTGTTGTTAGGTGATACTGTCCTGTTCATTGATTCGGGCCATTGCAGTACTCACGATCTGATTACGCAAGAGGGCGAAGATATGGCGACCAGTCTCAGTCTCAATTTGCTTTGCACCACGAGCAAGAGCTATTGCTTTCGCTCCATTTATATGGTTGGCCCAAGATCTCAGAGACTGGGGGGCTGTGCAGGTGACCGTCTGGGTATAGTCAGCAGAAATACGGGAGAAATAGTCAGCTAAGCTAGAAGTGAAAATGACAGTCATCTGGCTACCCTGCGATACATGTTGAATATGTTCAAGGACGGTGCATTGATATAGACCGAATGATGCTGGCATGAAGTCAATACTGTCCTCTGAAGGACAGGACTGCCTTGGACAAAGGTGGTAGTGAATGGGTCATACTAAGATATTTGAGATTCCGGGTAGCACAGAATAGTAGGAGTAGCGTGCCTTAGGACTCTTACCTCAAAAAGTCCCAACAGCATGACCGCCATCAGCGTAGAATCCGATCTTGCAGTTTTGGGATTCTGCAAAGCTATGTTGAGGGCCCTTAGGACACTTATGTACTTCTGTCTTGCGGCAACCATCACAGTGACAGCGGGTGATTTATGCATGTTGGAGATGCCCGCCATGCCTATAGCTGTAATAACGCCAGGCAAAGGGATACGCGCCGAACCCAAATCCGATTTGGGGTTGTATATTAGTGGCAGGAAATCGGAGTAACTGCTTGGCGATGGACTGCTCTCGGAAACGAAGTGATGAAAGAAAAAAGAATTGCCTTGCTCCTCAATTGACATGAGCAATCCTCGAGGCGGAGAGTCGTTGTATACGGGAGGCAGGACGCTCGCAATGAGTGCATCGCTGTCTGTGGCAATCAAGTCATTAAATCCGAACTCGGTGACAAGGTCTTCAGAGGACTCTGTCAATGGTGAGGGGGCTTTGCTGATAGCTCTTGTAGCCGGGGCTCTCGAAGTTTGTGCCTTACTGAGAACGTGTTTGGTCTACATGAGACAAACAGTCAGCATGAACATATGTCCACTTTAGAGTTTGTGACAATTTGGGTTTTGACAGTACGCGATGAAGGGGCGCCCTCGAAAGTCTTCACCATCATGACTTCAAATCCAAAAGCGTATGACATAATCAGTATTCCGTTCAATACAGTGTGCGCAATCGACAATCCGTAGGTCTGTAGAGGTTGATATGCCTACCACAGTCTTCCACTTTCCTGAGTCGTTTGAGCAAGATCTCACGGCTTCTCTATGGCTAGGGCCCAGAGTGAGAGGCAAGCAGTCTTATGCAGTGCATCGATAAGGGCTCTCGCAATTTCACATGGTAGATATCTTTCAGAAAGCAATCTGTTTCGCCAACGTGGCGAAAAGAGCAGGAACGGATGTAGAAAGACGTACCTCGTTGCGAAATACCAGGTCTTGTATGTCCCGGTAGCCAGGACATTCTCTACGAGCTCTCCGGCATTGGCCACAGGATGGGAGGGCTTGGTCACACTGAGGTTGTCAGTGTTGGTATATAAATGCCGTTCTTCCCTCGTTCGATCGAACAGCTTGAAATGCTCACGCACCCTTGTTCGCTTCGCTCGACATGGACCACAGGCCTTACTTGGTGCACCGCAGTAGACCATGGCCTCGACGTGGAATGAGGCAGATAGTAAAGCTTCCGCAACTGATGAGTAACCACAGATATGATCAGAAGGTTGCACAACGCTGGAGAGCTAACAGTAGGCTTGAGAGAGCTCGCGAGATGACAGCTCAAGTCAAAGGCAGAGTGAGCGTCTCGAAAGGATGCCTATTTGAAGCTATTACCTCAGATATTTAATGCCAAGCCGGGGAGGCCGGGAGCCGAGCCACTTGAGGCTTGGCGGCTGACATGCCTGTCAATGGCGCAGCAAGTGCCAAGCTTTCACAACAGTGTAAGATCAGCCGTTATTTCACTACTTTACTGTACTCGTACTGACCATAAGTTAGTGATGATTTCAGAGCGGATGTTCGACGGGACAGGCCAAAACCTGGTCAGTGGATTGGTGGCTTCTCCCGCCGCTACTAAGCGATCGGACTTTACTTGTCTCCAGTACGAGTACTGTGAAACATATATCTGATTAGAGTAGCGGGTATGTATCAACATCTGTGGCTAGATCCTTATCAACGGATTCCCACTGGAATCCTTCTTGGCTGGTGATAAGACAACATAATCGGACGACTTTCCTTACAACCATCATGAACGGACAATAGCACTGCTGTACGAATCTGCGGGAAAGTTACCGTCTTCCTTTTCGACTACAGATCTTTCGAAATTCTCATGATAAACGCGTCCTTGATAATTCTCTCATTCATCAACTAGAAAATGGCAGAACCGTGGCATGTCCTAGTGACGGGCTCCACCGGCTATATGTAAGCGCAAACACCATCAAAGAACTCTATATCAGTCGGTACTATTCTATCAAATATGCTAACGACCTACCTACGTCAAGCGGCGGCTCGGTGCTCTCCACCCTCATGAAATCGAACAACAAATACCTAGTCGAGGGCTCCGTCTCCGCCCTCGTCCGCGGAAAAGCCAAAGAGATGATCCTCGAGAAAAAGGGCTACAGACCCTGGCTCTTCGACGGTCTCGATGCGACCGATCAATTGACCAGTATCGCAGCTCACTTTGACCGTACGCTAACAATATCCTATCAAACTGCGTATTCCATAAAAACAATCGTTGTTGATATAAATCCAGTGATCGTAAACTGCGCCTCGGGATACCACACCGCCTCCGCCAAAGCACTAATAACAGGCTTGGGCATGCGCAGTCGCCGTCTCGAGAAGGAATGCCATTACATCCACGTAAAAACCCCCCCACCTCCTTACCTCCCCACTCATCTCACAAGAAAACTCCCCCACTAACCCCTGCCCCCCCCCCAAAAAAGACAAACGGCGCCTCCAACATCTGCGACCAGCCCATCACAGGCACCTACCACGAACCCCGCACCTTCTCCGACACCGACCCGGACCTCCACGCCTACGAACAATCCCGCAACGCCACCCACCCCATCCCCCAACGCACCACCGACCTCACCGTCATCGAAACCGGGATCCAAACCGGCGTGAAAACCTACCTCCTCATGTCCCCCCTCATCTACGGCCTCGGCACCGGCCACTTCAACCGCTTATCCTCGCAAGTCCCCACCACGATGCGCGCGGCGCTGCGAACGGGGCGAGCGGATGTGATTGGCGATGGCATGGGGGAGTGGGACCATGTGCATATCGATGACTTGGTTGTGCTTTATGAACTTATGGTTGCGAAGATCGTGGCTGGGGTGGAGATTCCGAGCGGCTTTTATTTCTCGGCGAACGGGAGGTGTAGGTGGAGGGATGTGGCGGGGGGTGTGGCGGGTGCGTTGCAAGCTGCTGGGATTGGGGAGGGGGGGGTTGGGAGTGTTAGTCTTGAGGAGGGGGCGGAGAGGTGGACGGGTGGGGATGTGTTGCAGGCGGAGTTGGTGTATGCGAGCAAGTATGTCCTTCCTCCATTTACTGTCAGGATTGATGGGAAAGAATATACTGATAAGTTGGTGGGGTGTAGTGCGAGGACACAATCGGACCGTAGTCGGAGTCTGGGATGGGATCCGAAAAGGGGCGAGAGGGATTTTAGAGAGCATTTCTCGATTGAGCTGGAGGCGATTCGTGAGGAGCAGAGGTTGGGGGGGAGGAAGCTTCAAAGGGATAAACATTTGAATTTTGCTGGGGGGTAGGAGTTGATCGAGTGACGTTGGTACGAATATATGATGATGTCGGGTTATGGGCGGATCACGTGATGGCTTGTAGGAAATGTTATCACCGGTTACTAAGCATTCTGACTACTTAGGCTCACCTAGTATTGAGGAGATGGATATAAGTATCCTGTTGTTAGGGATGATAAGATATATATAATACTGATTGCCTTCGAATGGATTTTCCTAGCCTATTGCATATTCTATCCCATATCCCGGTACCTTAGGCACTCGAATAGTCACAAGGCTTTCGAGATAGACGACTACTTGCGTCGTGAGTATCTTTGCGTGTTGAGTGTCATTGCGATTCGAATATATCTATATAGAAACGTTCCATACCATTCGAATTCCATCCGTGTGGTCAACTGACGCGCCACTCATTTCTCAACCTGACATGTCCTCACCGTCAATCCCAGCTTCCATGCCCTAAATCGGAATCTCAAGCACAGGCCCCACATAATGCTTCCGCCCATACGCCACCCAAAACCCCAGACTGAACAGCACCGAAGCCCCCCAAAGCAGCACGGCATAATTCATCTGCTCCGGCGTCGGCCGCACAAACGGCGGCCACATCGAAAAGAACCCCACCACGACCGAAAACAGGATCGCGAGCACGGTGACCGGAACGCCGGCGCGACCGAGGCGGAAGGGACCCCAGGGTAACTGGTCGGCGGGGGTGGTGAGGCGCTTGTGTAGCATGACGCTGGCGGCGAGGACGAAGGAGGAGTAGTAGCCGACTACGATGAGGGAGATGAAGGCGGTAAAGCTGACGGCGGAGCCGATGTTTAGGAGGGCGAGGAGCATGCTTATGGCTGTTGTTGTGCCGATTGCCCAGAGGGGAAGGGAGGTGCGTTCTTCGACCTTGTGGGTGGTCGTTAGTTGGGGATGGGGTGTAGGGAGTGACGGGTAGGCCTCGTATGATTCTAGGACGGGGACTGGGTTTGAGATAGGGGGATGCTTACTCGGGCGATGAGATTGGAGAATGGGAGACCCCCTTCCCGGGCGAAGGCCCAGAGCATTCGTGAGGCTGTTGTAAGGATCCCGACGCAGGCGAACAATTGGGTAATGAGTATAATGCAGATCTGGGTATGGAGTCTGTCAGTCAATGAGTCCGATCATGATCCGTTCATCGCATCTCTTCGCTCGTGGACTAGAATATCGATTGATTCTGCGTCATCCAATAAACCAATTATACGACTTACCATTGCTGTGGCTCCGGAGTTCGACCCTACGGCATAGGCATATATGTTCATGAACGGGTAGTAGGTGTTCGAACCCAGGACACTGTTGATATCACTGGGCATACAGAAGAGGAGCGCGAGTAACATTGCAAAGCCAAGAGTGCCATTCAGAAGGGTCGAGACGCCCATACTAAGAGGGATGACTGTAGCCGCATTATGAATCTCCTCAGCTGCACACTAGTTAGATCCATCGTATAGCCATGACCTTGTTGATCGTGACTGCAAAGTTACCGATATGATCTGCCGCATCAAGACCTGCACAATTTCATCAGTAAGGTCCAGAGATATACCAAACGTTATGTTCACCAGTGAAAGAATTCGAAGAAGTGATTAAGCCAACGAAGAACGATAATGCGCTAGTACTCCAACCACCACCATTTTGGAAGTTTGTGAAGACTACTTCAGCCGGCTGATGAGGAGCTAGATAGATGAGAGGGATCAGTAGCCCGAAACACCCTAGGACATGGAATAGTAATATCAGTGATTCAATTTGTGGAAGAAAGCGACCCATGTACGTGTTGACGACCAAGGCGAAGGCGAGGGCAGCGTAGAATAGCAGTGTGCCGTGCCATCGCTGATAATTGTATGTTGGGTAGTTCAATATCAAGAGTCCTTGCACCAATGTCCCAGAGACGTATGAACCTGCGGCGACGAAGGATTGCCATGTGATTACGGTTAACCATCCGGCCATGTAGCTGAGAAAGTTTCTGCACCATGGCGGAGCGAGGATGGAGACCCAATTGAAAGGCCCACCAGCGAGCGGGATCCTGACAACTGGTCAGCCATGTCATTAGTGCAAGATCTCAAAGCAGCGTGGAGGCTTTGAAAGCGAAAGGGGTCCTGCCGAGGATGTCGCAACACAAGGGTACGTCTTGATAGGGTCTGTACCCATATACACTGATACTGAGAAAAATTTTCGAGACTGAGTCTAACGGGGGAAAAAGGGAAGGGCTTTGTGTCCGCCAATTTTAAAAACGTACATGGAGCCCATCTCGGCCATGACAAGTGCTTGGAGCGTTGAGCCTACCCAAACGAATAGGTAGCCATATATCAAGCCTGCGGGACCTCCATTTTGCAGTCCATTCAGTAGTGTTCTGCATGTTGCCTGTTTTTAGCTTCGGGGACAGCCAAGTGGAGTCAGAACGAAGGGTGACTGACGATGTAATGGCCTCCCAAGTTATCATCAAGGTGCTAGTAAGGCCAATCGCTGAGATGAGGCCAAATCCTCTCTAGCAATAGCTATCAGCGAGGGATCCTCACATGAGAGTATATTCAAAGGAGCACTAACGTGCAACTGTTGTCGCTTCCCAAAGCGAGCAATGACAGATTCGTCTTTGATAGTCCTTTGCCGATCGTAGAAACCAGGACTTTTGTCATTGTCAGGCGGCGACGGGATTTCAGCAAACTCCATGTCCATTACGTGAGGGTCGCAACAGACTTGAAGGGAGATTGGATTCAATGGAAGCAAGTAAAGCAATCCGAAATGGTTGGCGATAGAATCCGAGGTCTGTTGGAAAAGCTGAACGCGTAAGTTTCATTCAATCCGAATTTCTGCGTCCCAGGCATAGCTCATCCAATTGTGACTGCAGGGCCGCCCTGCAGGACCTGCAGTAACAGCAACCAACCCCTCATTTGCAACGAACCCGACGGTACCAGCCTCTCACCGCCATTCTAAGTTCAAGGCCACCTGATGGCGTCGCTATTGCATGACCCACTCATCTTTGGTGGTTGCATCCACGAATTTAGACAGTGTTGCGAGTAAGAAGGAGTCGCAGAGCACATCTTGAAAAAAGGATAATAAAGTGCCAAGATACTTGGCAGGCTTGGCATGCCAAGGGTCTGTTCTTTCAACATAACACCTAAGTAAGTACCAAACAACTACCCTCGTCCTCACCACTTCCACTCGACTTGAATCTTGCTTGATGCATACAGTGATCGTATCCAGGGCTGAAGGCATGCAAGATCGTTCTCCATCACACTGGCGTTATTAGTGGTTTACGAGTCATGAAGGAAGCATGCTTGAAGCTCAATCCGACTTGCAATGAATCATGCACAATGTCGATATCCTGTTAGCTCAGCGGTTCGCCATCACTCTGTTTGGTGCAATCCTTCTTCAAAAAGCCCAGAATCCCTGGCGAGGAATTGATTGGCTGGACTGATACCGTGATCACCCGGCGAGAGGAAGAGAGTACATTAGACGTGACGATGGGCGAATCCTTCCTGTCAGAGTAATCAATCTCAGACTATCTCGCAGGAATTTTCATGTCCATCACCGGTCGCACAATGATAATATTAGTGCACTACGATTCGCCGGAAAACATTCGTTTCGTAAGTGCCATATGTTGTATCCTTGACGATTTCGATTAATGCGGTATATTGCATGACTTTATGAACACGAAGGTGCAGCCGTGGTGTATTGCAACGAGATTACCAAATTTTTCAATGCATAAGTAACCCGGTTGGTGGGTGCTGGCTCCGTATGTCTTTTGCACGAGTCCTCTTTGGGCTTGATCGACCATGTCGCTAACATTGGGTACATATTGATCACAGATGCTGCAGAAAGCGTCAACCAGAAATTCTGAACCCTCTAGACGTTGTGGAAACAACAGTTGGAATGTTTTCTCCCTAGGATAATAAAGCTGACGAGGACAAGATGGCGGTGTAGCTTGCCCAGCTTCCAGTCGCATCTGCGCTTGCCCATTTACTCTTCCAAAAGACCTGTTTCGCAGCAAAATAGCGTGGTTTCTCTGTTATCCATGCCAAAGATAACATACACATGAACACTAGATCCTCAAAACGCCCGCTAAAGAATCCTAGCACAATTCCATTGCTCAGTCTGCGTCTCATTGGTCTGCAAATACTCTAGCCACCTACCGAGGAAGTGGCTGCCTCCTGCAATGTTGGACTTGTCACAGCGATACACACCATTATCGCATCACAGGGTGTTGCACACCGTTCTTCAAGCCCGTGATAGGATCTCTACCTTATCTGTCGGTTCCAGGAACAACGACATCCTCTTGCCACAAGATCAGCAGAAGAGCCTGGATGGCGCACGAGTAACATCTGGAGATTCAACTCGTTTGCCATCTTGAGCGGGCGGCAGGAAACTGTACCGAAAAAGAACTTGAAGGTGGACGAAATGTCCTACCGCTGTCTATCAGCCTAAATGTGACAGCTAGGAGAGACAACGATATCGACGCAATTTTAGACTACAAGGCTTGTCAGACTGGATTGTGATCGAACATTGTGCAAAGCTCGGATTTCATACCTCCGACATGATTATATCGGCATACGTCCACAAGCAACAATCAGATTTGGAAACAATCATGACTCTGGTGCAGGAAGAGCACATATGCACTCAATGCTTTAGGGACTCTCCCAAGTCCGTCTAACCTTCACTTCTGTACATTCTTACCCATAACAGGCTCATGATCGCGATCTGGAGTACAATAGTTGGAGCCGGGAAGCGATTCTGACGCGCTTCGAGTCACGTCATGTATTGCTCCAGGCACTGCTATATATTTGTAAGTACCTATCGTGAAGCGGTAGAACCTAGCTGAGTTTCAGATCCGCAGAAGAAAGAGACCGGTACATGTGATTACAGATGCCCACTTCTCTCTACTCCCGGCTGGGCATCACGCCATGTCCTGACGACTTGCATACACCTCTCAATTCCCCTCCATGCATCGGCCGTCACGTCTTCTCCTGATGGTTGCTTGCCTACATATTCACCTCATCACACGCGCACCTCCTCATAATCAACTTGAGATCTCTCACCTTCAATTTTCGGCCTAGAAACTTCACTGATACCTGTTAGCTGGTACTGCAAGCTTTTAACAATCATGTCAATCTATCGGAATCTTCCCAATATTATGTATTTAAGCGATACGCTTCAGATTGATGAACATGGAAGCAGGTATAAGGACTCCACAGCGAGATATGTTGGCAGCAGTCTATTGGCTTGCAAGACTACCAGAGAATAGTAAGGGGGATCCTCCTCTTTGCATATACTTTACTACTCGCGCACACGATATAATAGTTAATCCACGGAGGATGGATCATGCAGTACACACTGATGAGCTAGCTCCATGCCACGAAATTCGCAGCCCGTTCCCATTACACCGCCCGCCTCTCAGTAGCAACATCCGTCAAATTCCCACTTCCATCTCGGATACCACCCATCGACTCAGCCTTCCCCAAACTAATAACAATCCTATCCTCATTCCCCGCACTAGTCTCCCCCCCCGTCGTCGCAGCATCCCTATACCCAATAGTACAAGCCGCCATAACCTTCCCCGCTGCAATATTGATCGCTGTCCAGGAACTGACATCGACTCTTCCAAACTTCAGATCGATCTTCACCTGGCACGACTTGTAGACTTCGGTGCGTGGAAGCGCGAACGGATCTGCGTTGCTGGGGTTGGGGCTTCTGTAGAAGGTACCGGCTTCGTGGTAGTTGGGGAGGAAGGCTATGGCGTGGGCGCAGTCGCCGAGTTTTCCGCGGGTGGATCCGAAGATTTTGAGGGGGAGACATTGGTAAGGTGCTGAGAGGGTGGGGTTTGTTGATGGAGGATTGCTTGGGGTAGTAGGTGCGGGCGAAGCATAAGTGTAAGTGAGGACTAAGGTTGCGATGAAAATGGGGAAGTGCCGCATCGTGATGAATATTGATGCTATCCGCTTTGTTTTCTATCAGTGGGCTCGATGTTGTTTGATCGATTACGTAGAAGATCACTGTTTGAATTCACACGCGAACGTTTTCCGGGTCGAATATTCTTCTCTCCGACGGTCTATTATACCAAAAAGGAAATGAAAATCTTCTCGAAGGATATAGCATACGAGTAGGCGCATGGTGAGATGCGCATCGGGTGTCGCCTGAGCCTGTCGACGCCAGGACCTCAGACCAACAACTCAGAGACGATCCTCGACATTGTGATTTGCCAGACATTTGTGCGTGAGGCCTTCACGATACCGTATATTTATAGAGCTATAGCTACCTCTAGTACCCATTATGAACGTTACTGCGGTCCACATGGGCGTGGCAAGCAGTCTTTTGGAAAGGAAAGCTGAATTACAAATGGAACATCGGACTGATAGAAAATTAGATCCATACGCGGTCTATATCAACATATATTCAAAGCTGAGGTACTTTCGGCTGTCGAGATGAACAGCAATAATGCAACATAAGAAAGATAAACTGGCCCTTACCGCACTGGAACTCGTGTGCTAGATCCATAGACTAGCAGGGATGATCGGAGAGCTCTTTCACATGGACACTTAAATGAGCGCAAGCTGAAGGTAGAAAGGTTGAGCAAGATTTGTTGATCGGTGGAGAAGTGCTGCGATTGATGTCTCGCATGCGCCACGCTTGGAGATAAGGCTTGGCGCCAAGTCTCTCAGCCCTACAGCCCGTGAGCAGCAAACGTGGCGTTTCACGGCTTCTTGGATCTCGTCTATCATTTAGGAATCCGCATCCGCAGACGATTAATTGCACCCAATGGTCATTTGTGAATGATGCCCTCGTAGATCCGATCCTGCAGCCTCCATGCCGTCGCTACCAAGTCCTCCGCCTCCGCCTCACTCCAGGTAGGTATCAGACCCGCTTTGCGGACCTCAAAACCACTCGTGGCATATATCGATGTCCGATACTGTTCGCCCTAGTACTTTTCATCATGGATAGAATTGCAGATTTTCTTCAGGGCGTAGGCTATCATGCTGTCCAAATTCGGCCGCTACTCCCCATGAATCTCCATCTCATCCTCTCGGCTCTCTTTCCAATCTACGCTGGTGCTCACGCTTCTCTCTCCCGCCCATCGTCAGCAGCGAAGCCACCGAAGCGGAAGAAGAAAGACGATGACAGCGATGACGACGATGATGAAGACAGCAAGCAGAGGATGGAGGGTATGACTCCACTAGATGCTGTCATGTTACCTGTACTCGCAGGATGTACGCTTGCAGGGCTCTACTTCATCATCAAGTGGTTAGAAGATCCAGCGATTCTGAATAAAATACTGAATTGGTATTTCTCAATCTTTGGTGTCCTGGCACTGGCTAGGTTGATCACTGATACAATGGGAACTATCTCTTCGATCTTGTTTCCCACCATGTACTCATCCAAAGGTGACGTGTGGAAAATAGACGGTGAAAAGGCGAGAGCCGAGTCGTCTCATGCACCACCTGCTCTGCGATATTCACCCTTGCCTGGACGTCTGTCAACGATACCGCTTCCAAAGCAGGTCAAGACCTTGCTCTGGAGTCTACGTGAGTTACCGTCACGGAGGCTCCACATACGCTTCTACCTCCATAAAGTCGCACACGGTAGTTTCAAGATCGGTCCCCAAGGCATAATCGGCTTCACCATCGCCCTCGCCGCACAAATCTACTTCAACCTCGTCGACAAACCATGGTGGCTCACCAACGCTCTAGGCTTCAGTCTAGCCTACAACGCGCTGCAGCTGCTATCACCAACGACATCGTGGACCGGTACGCTCATCCTCGGCGCGCTCTTCATCTACGACATCTACTTCGTCTTCTTCACACCACTCATGGTCACCGTAGCGACCAAGCTCGACATCCCAGCGAAGCTCATCTTTCCAAGACCGAGCGCACCAGGTGAAGATCCAGCCAAGCGAGCGTTTTCAATGCTGGGATTAGGTGACATCGTCTTGCCCGGAATGATGATCGGATTCGCTCTCCGCTTCGACCTCTACCTCTTCTACCTCCGCAAGCAGACCCGACGAGACATCGACACCACCGTTGAAACCCCCGACTCCGCAAATCCCAACACTTCAACCAAGCAAACAGAAACCTTCATCATGGAAAAAGACAAATGGTATCCCGCCACCGGCGCCTGGGGCGAGCGCTTCTGGTCCTCCCGCCAAGCCATCGTAACATCCGACCGCTACCACGGCATCATCTTCCCAAAGACATACTTCCACGCCGCCCTCATCGGTTACGTGGTAGGCATGCTAGTCACCCTAGGCGTCATGCAGATCTTCCACCACGCCCAACCCGCGCTTCTGTACCTCGTCCCTGGCGTGCTGGGCGCTTTGTGGGGGACTGCGTTCGTCAAGGGTGATATAGGGACGTTGTGGACGTATACGGAGGCTGAAGAGGAAGAAGGAAAGAGAGATGAGGGAGAGAGTGAGAGTGAAGGGAAGCAAGGAGATGAGGGGTGGAGTTCCTCGGGGATGAAGAGCGCTCTCTTGGGAGCTGGGCCTGCAGGTAACCCAAAGGAACCTCCCACTGACAGTAAATCCAAGTCCGAAGATTCGGCCGATGAATCACCAGAATCAGAGGATCAAAACCCAACCACCAAGCCCAACCCCCAGCATCCCCCCCACCGCGATCGCGATCGCAAACGCGAACTCCTCTTCCTATCCGTCAACCTACCACGCACAAATTCTATAGCATCCAGCGAACCTGAAAAACCATGACTTCCAACAGCCAGAGGCATCTTTCGCAGTCGCGGATGGAGGATGGAGGCAGGGTTGCTGGTGAGGATGGGGATGGGGACGAGGATGTGGATGAGGATGTTTAGATTGAGGAGATGTTTGTGTGATGAGGGAATAGAGAGGGGTGGGGTGGGTGATTGGAGCGTTTGTGATTGTAGGTGAAGGGGGAGATGGGGGCGAAGTTGAAAGGTACCTGGGGTTTTGGGATGCTGAGATGCTGGGGGCTGGGATGGGTTGGGATGGGATGGGTGTGCCGGTCAGAAGGGAAGGAACGGGGAGTTTGGTGGCTTTTATGGCTTCTATGTGGGTGGATTATGTGGGTGGGCTGTTCGTGAAGGGATACGTACCCTATACCTGGCGGTGTACGATGGATGGTCTCTATGTATGATTTGTCGTGGGAGTCGTGGAATGGTAGTAGGAGGTGGATCTATGTGGGCAGGTTGATATATGTGGGGAGGTTGATGTGTAAGAAGAGGAACATTAGTCGATATGATGGGTAGGGAAACTGGACTGAGGCAAGCGAGCATATTCAGTACTTGACCTGACCCTATCGCTAACATCAATCCACACGTCGTCGCGTATAGTAACGTAACGTCCGCTATGCATGGGTAAAACCCTCGAACAACCGACCCCAACACCAGCACCAGCTCCAGCACCAGCACCACGCACCACCAGCAACCCTCATCCTTTCTCCAAAACCCCCACCCACTCTTCTCTCCTCCCCCTCGCCTTCTCCACCAATCCCCCCATCTCCTTCCCCCCCACAACCCCACCCCCACCCTTCTCAACCCTCACCACTCTCCCCCCCTCGCCCACAACCACAGTCCCCACCTCCTTACACAGCCCCTCTTCGAACCCGTCCATATCGACCAATATCCACTTTCCGCCCTTTCCCTCCCCCTTTGCCCCCCCCTCCCCCTCCCCGTGGAAAACACCAAAGCTTAGCGGAATAGGGATATCGTTGAGGTTTAAGTTTTTGGAGTCGGAGGTAAGGGGCGAACAGAGGACTGTTGAGGTGGCGGTGTCGTAGTATGCGTTTGGTAAGCGGACGTTGTGGAGGGCGGCTAGGAGGGCGAGCCAGGCGGTGTCGAAGGCGGAGCCGGAGAGGGAGATGAAGAGGAGGTCGATGTAGAGGGTCCAGTAGGCCTTTATTTCTGGTTCTGCCATTTTTTCTAGTGGTTCTGTATCTTGTTGCGCTTCGTCCATGCCCGATTGAGGAGCGGGAGAGGAGGGAGGGGGAGGGAGGGACCATATTCGTAGGTCAGAGATGTTGAGGAGGTGGCTTGTGTGTAGGAGGGTGTGGATGCGGTGGGTGAGGGTTTGGGCTTGGAGGGAGGGAGGGCCGGTGGGGAGGTGGGCGGGGGAGCAGCCGGTTGCGAGGTCGATGTTTGGGACTAGGAGGTGGAGATTGGATATTTCTGCCGTATCTTGTTTCCGCCGCTGTCTTTTCTTTTCTTCTTCTGTGGTGGTATCATGGGGTTCGATTGTGCCTTCGCTATCTATGGGTATGTTCTCTCGTTGTTGTCGGATGGATTCCCAGTCGGCCACGTCCTCCACCTTGAGGATTTCGCCTCGGATCCCACATACCACGGCTGTGTCGCCGCATCGGACGACTGCGCTTCCGTGCGTATGTGTTAGGGAGCCGGTGTGGATTGAGGGTGGTCTTGACTCAGAGGGTTTGCGACCTGAGGGGCGGAGGGGACCGTGGGGGGAGGTGAGGTGTGCGGTTAGGTAGGCGGAGGGGGAGAGTTTGGCGTATGTTTGGGCGGGGAATGTGAGAGCTTGGGGTGTGGAAGCTGTGTTAGGGTTGGTAGAGGGAGGTCTAAATGCCATTGTTAGTTTTTACTGAGGTTTCCTGGGAAGATGTGAGAGGACAATGGCTCGTCAAGATCGTGCAGGTTTGTTGATATTCAGCCGCAGCAGGAGAATTTGGTAGGACTTATCGATAAGAAGTCCCTGTCGATGATTCTAGCCCAAAGGAGATTACGGCCTTGGCACATTTATGGATCGTTGGAGATCGTACTGCTCAACCATAATGCTCTGAATATTCAACTGAGCTTTGTGAGAGGTTGGGAAGGGAAACCAAAGTAGGATGGCGACCAACGTCGTCCTTGATACTACCATGGTAAGCAAGGAATACTCCTCCAACGCAAACACTGCTAACACAACCAAGGGCTCAATAACGGTCGAGCTCTACAACGACCATGCGCCCAAGGTAACCCTCCTCCCATCCCATCCTTCCTCCCTCCCAGCCTGACACCCCACCCCAGACCTGCAAAAACTTCGCCACCCTCGCCCAACGCGGCTACTACAACAACACCCCCATCCACCGCATAATCCCGCACTTCATGCTCCAAACCGGCGACCCCACCGGCACCGGCCGCGGCGGCAGCTCCATCTACGGCGACAAGTTCGCCGACGAGATCCACCCGGCGCTGAAACATACGGGCGCGGGCGTGCTGAGCATGGCGAACAGCGGGCCGGACACGAACGGCAGTCAGTTCTTCATCACGCTGGCGCCGACGCCGTGGTTGGATGGGAAACATACGGTTTTTGGGAGGGTGAGGGGTGGGTTGAGGGTTGTGCAGCGGATGGGGTTGGTGAAGACGGGGGTGGAGGATCGGCCGGTGGATGAGGTTCGGATTCGGACGGCGAGGGTTGTGGGGGAGGGGGAGGAGGGGAAGGGGGTATGAAGGGGGTGATAAGGAGTATTGGGACTTGGGTGGGTTTTAAAGATCGAGCTGGGGTTGAGTGCTGCTGAAGACATGTTCTTCCGTCATCGGTGATGAAAAGTCTCAGTAAGGAGGGGTAGAACCAACTGGATGCATGAGGGTGCAGGGAGAGTTGCGATCTCGGTCCCAACTATGTTCTATCCTGATCCTTAATCACCGAAAGGTCACTCAAACCGGCCGACAGCTCCTCGATAGGCTCCCAGAGCATGGGGCGTAATGGTCAATCAATGGAGATTACAGTATACATCGATCATTGCATAGGCTCAGAGCTCTCTACTCTGAAGCTAATGTTCTAGGTTCGCGGCAGACCTGGAAAGATAGCCTACGTACGTCGGTGAAGCCGACTTGCAAAGCCAGATTACAGCTGAAGCCACGCTGCCTGTTTGTTGGAACCACTAGCGGCGTTTTGAATTCTTCCCATGTGATAGATGTGCGATGCATATTCTGAGGCTTTCCACGATGTCTTAGGCCAATTGCTACAAATTCTCAACGAGATTCGCGCAGATCTTTATACCGGCAGCGATGGTCCACGGAGATGCTTCTCTCTTGGTCAACTGCTCGGTCTTGCGACTTTGATAGGGGTTGTTGATCGTTGGTGGGTAGCCCACTCGACCATGAAAGCTTGATATATCCAATTGTATCGTCTTCCTTTCATATGTCTAGCCATTTTGACGCTTATCGACGTCTGACGTCTCATAGTATCTAGAACATTCGTACGTTATATTGGTCTTGATGTCCGCCTCGTTGAGACCATCCACTGGCCTAGCAGATTGTTGTTTCTCCTCTTCGGCTGTGGGACTCCATGGTTCGGGGCGATCGGTTTCGATATCCTGGGTGCGAAACCTTACCGACTTTAGCATTGTCCCAGTCTATTATTGATTTAGTGGTCATTGTGGCTACTCTTTGGTCGTAGTACACGTTTGTATCTCGAAGCAGGGATTCGAAATGCCTCTTAGTCAACAACGCGGTAAATGTTGTCCCGCTCAATTTTCTGGACTCGGTCGTGGATATGCGTATAGATCAATGATGCTTGCATGTGACATCGTCCTTCAATGGCCATATTTCTCTCTTGATTGAGGGGCGTCCCTGAGCATATAATTTGTGAGCCTCAGGCAAAGATAAACTGCCATCCCCACTGCTCTACCTCAGCAATGATTTCAGAAGCTTCCCCATCCTCACTGCTGATCGGATAGCACAATTCGTCAGCACACTCTTCGAGCAAAACCTTGGCACTCCCTCGACTGCAATCTATGAGGCGCAATACACGAAGATCACTAGACCAGTAAGAATCTAGTGCGTATAGGTGGAGAGACTGTAGTCTTTCCATTTTTCTCATGGCGTCTAGGCTAAGACTGAATTGGTCCTCGTACAATGACACATTCTGCCCCAGCAGTGGAGGGAAGGTCAACTTCAACTTTCGGAGGTGGGTCAGAGCAGCGGGGCTAAGACGATCTGTGAAATCGACAAACGTATTGGAAGCGACTAACATGTGGTCGTACGAGAAGAAGAAGCAATTTCGGCTGTAGATGACGGGCATTGCCTCCTCGTAGAACATCCTGCAGGTTAAAATGATACTATTACTGAAGCAGCATAGGGGCCATGCTGGTTCAGTACGGCCGACAAGCTCAATTTTCGGGGGAAGTTTAAACCGATCACAGTAGCCGATGGTGATGTTAGACGAGGCAGTGAGACATTCATCATACACCATTAGTCGGATATCGAACGGGAGCTTGGTGAATGGGAATTGCTGCTCCGGTCTTTCGTAGATAGGATCAGGATCCCGAGCCTGTTTATGTCGAAGCACGAGGGCTTTGAATCCATTTCTCAAACGGGTCAATGGCATCAGTAGGGATGCAGTGTTGTTGCCAGGTATATGTTGTCAGCGGTTGTTCGTTGGAGCAGACAGATCAAGCAACGAGGGCTGCCGGACCAATCACATACTTTACTTAGCGCTAAGCTAAGAACCAGCGCTTAGCCTAGACCGGAAAAGCGTACTTTATCTTGAGGCAGCTTTGTATCCCCTATTCAGTCACCGTCACCAACATCGCCTACGCTACAGCTGCCTTACTGACCGCAATCAGTCTGGATCAGCATTCAAAAAAATGCTCTCAGTTGGCCTGCAAAGGATCCCATTTCGGAGGCCCCAAATGAAAGGATTCCGAGCCAATGTTGCTCTCCGTCTTGTTGTCGATAGTCACTGGCGAACTTCGGCTCAATAGTCTACGACACGTATCACGATGCTTCTGCCCTACACAACCATCGCTTTGGCGTGGACCACTTCCTGAGAGTCAGCTTTTGGAACACAAATGGATCGTCTGGGATCGCCATCTGGGAAGCGTCACTGCGCGTGCATATTACTGAAAGGATGCTGATATTCCTTGATGCGCTCTATTTGCTGTTCTCCTATCACCAAGCAAATTTCTCTTTGACCAGGTCCTCGGACAGCTTCCAAAGTCTTTCAGCTTCGTCGCTCGATACCGACCGTGCGCACACTTTGTCACTGATCTGACAATCGATTAGGTACGTCCCATAATTCTCTTTGCCATCCTTGGACTCAGGCTTCAATGTTCCTAGCTGCGGATCTGTCGCAGCCACCAAGGTTGTAGCCGCTCCTTGCCCTAAGGTCTTGATATGAACCGCTCCACCCTTTATCATGTCTTCAATGGCCGACATTACGTCTGGCGCAGCATACCTCGCGAGCTCTGTCTCAATCAAACCTGGATGAATCGCCAGGCTTATTATCCCAAATTTCTCGTACAAGCGTTTATTCGCGGCAATGCCAAACAACAGGTTCGCCACTTTGCTTTGATTGTATCCTTCTAGCGGTATGTATGACTTCTTCTCCGGATCGACCGTTCTCCATTGTCTATGAACGTCGTAAGACGGCTGTTCGGCTTCCGGCAGGTCTTTGTTGATCTTGTCGAAATTGATGTCGCTCCAACGCATGCCTGCTATCGTGGGAGATAAAGAGGTGACGTTGATGACCCGCGTGGCGCCTTTCGGGCTACCCTCGGCCGCTTTGAGAAGCTTGGGCATGATCAGGCAGGTAAACAGGAAGTGCCCAATGTGATTGGTTGCGAGTTGTATCTCAATTCCGTCTTCGCTGAGCGTGCGATCTGGAATGTGCATCACGGCGGCATTGTTGACTAGGATGTCGATGGTCGGAACATCGCTCCAGCAAAGTAATTCGGCAGCGGCTTCACGGACAGCTTTCTGGCTGGACAGATCGAGCTTGAGAGCACGACAGTTCACCTTGGGAATTGTGCTTTGAGTGCGTCAATGCTCTCTTGGATTCTGGATGCATTGCGACCTGCGATGATGAGGAGGGAGGGAGATTGGGAGGCCTGATTGACAATTCAGTTCGCGTTGAACATGGAAATACAAATCCTACATACGAAAGCCGCTGATGTTGTGAACCCAATTCCTTTGCGGTTCACACCTGTGACAAGAATCGTTTTTCCTCGAATCCTCTCGGCGAAATTTTCAGCGACTACTGAGCCCTCTGTATGTTAATCGAACTCGGGATGTGTAGTAACCGTCATTTTATCTGCGTCTGATGATGAATCTACACAATTGTGGGTTGGGTATCGACGAGTCTTAGAGTATTGAACGGCCAGCTTTTGGGGTCTGAGGTGAGTGACGACTTCAAGGGAATAGGACCAATATTGCTGCAAAAAGAGAGCGATATAATAGCTATGACCGATAGATCCGTGTAAAGTCCGCACTTATCCTTATGCTGAATAAGCCCGAGCCTTGGCGCTTACTCCTCCGCTCTGTCAAACAGATGATTGGTACGGAAAGTATGTCCTAGTACTATAATAGTTAGTTCAGGCGGCCCATCGTCATAAGTCTGGTCGTCTAGCTGTTGCTAAGTGAGACTTCACACCAGCGCAAGGGACATGATTCTGATAGAACATAGATGGAGTTGACAGTGCAATTAGCCTCGCCGTATCTTAAAATCAAAGTTGCGTTGCCTGCAGCTGGAGATCTGTTCATAAGATACGAAGCGTAGGAACTGTGGGTTGAACTGTGAAGCACAGGGGACAGCTTGAATGCCACGATGCACTGCTGAGGTCCACACCTGGCCTCCCTGCATGATTCTCGCCACCATTTGAGTCAGAAAGGTTCCGAAACCGCGAGCTGCCTCCATCATCATAAGAGAAGTCATCCTGAACGGCTGGCCTACGAGATATGACAGATGATTTACTCGTTGAAATCATCAACTAATTCGTTGACGACAAGGCTACTTTTAGCCATGCAAGATCACGATCGAGGAACAGATCAAGGGTCCGAAGGGATTTAGCTACGACCGGCATGTTTGGGAGCTACCACTACACCTGCTTGAAATCTGTGCCAGAGCTGAAGTTGATCTGGCGGTTCGAGAATGAGATGACGTCAATGATGCGGATGGATACCACGTGGAACAAAAACCGAAAGACGCATGCAATCTCACATCTCCTACACCATACGAATACTACTAGAGACGACTGAGAGGAAGATTACTAGGGTGGCATCGGACTCAAGAACACGTCAAAGGTATGAAGTTGAACTTGATTATAGGTCCCTTTTCAAGAGTTGCTTCTTTTCTTCCTGTGCTAGTATCCTCGACCCAACATAACATCTCAGTCGTCTGTCAGAAGAATGGACCACGGGTATAAGTCCATATACCGGCTGCAGATAGCCACTCATTCCTCCTTTGTCTTTTCCGCACCTTTACTTTTCTTCATCTCGCATTCCAATTCAACGATTTGACGCGCAAAATTCCCACGTGAAGCTTCAGGGGCAACAGAAGCCACCTCAGCAGCTGGCCTCCATGGCTCATCTCGAGGCGTCTGATTGAGCCACGTTTTCATATTGTGGGATGTTCCCAATGACTCCAAATCTCTTTGCCGGAGATCAGACTGAGAATCGTGGCTAGAGACTGTGCCACGGTGATTTGATTGGGATGGAGAGAACGACGAAGGTCCATGAGCCGAGACACGAGAACTGCCCTGAGACCCCTGGGTTGCCTGCATCTGCTTGGAAACAGAGGTTTCGGTGGTGGATGAAGCCTAGAAGAAACATATGATCAGCAACGGGGAATCATAACTAGGGGAAAGAACCGGAAGCTCTAGTACTTTTGCGGTATGGCTCAACCCTGACATCTTGAACAAACGCCGCGCTGCCAGGATACTGAACCCTCGATGCTTCTCAAGGCGGATTGATTTTGCTGTTGAGGAGATGACTGGTTATGGGTGAGTGCTACTGCTGATATCTACAAGGTAGAGAAGGCCTGAAGTCTTCTATTTATGCAGTGGCCCCTCTTGTTGGCTTGTTGCTTTTGGCAATAGCTAGTCGAAAGGGGCGGCACCTTCGCTGGCACATCGCTGCAAAGAACTTATGCACCGGCCTACAATTGGGTCCTTCATGGCAAATGGCTGGCCATGATAGGGTTCTGGCTGGAACACGCCTTAAACTTACATTGTGGATCCATGACCTTCAACATTCGAACCCCATAGGTGTGAGTAGGCGTAGGACTTGTGTTAGAGGTGACGTTTTCGCTGACAACGATTTCCCTGTTGGTCCATATATCTTCGGGCTTGGCATTTTTGAACCACGCTAAACTTCCACCCTGCCATGCACAGAACCAGTGCATCCGCATTTCATTGGTTACCGGTGGCGGAACGTTATCTACTTCTAATCTAGCGCTCGATCTTTTATGCGAAGAACCTGTGTCGAGGGCCCTAGTTCAGATTGATGCCTTCATTGGGCGCTTTGGCAGACATATATTTCACCTACTCCTGCTATGATCCACTATTTCTCCTTTGTACAATTCATTCTGTTCTCATTTGCACCAACTCTTTTCTATGATCCCATTGCTTTCTGTCTACCTTCGAGTAATTCGAGACACTATTACAGACATGGCCAAATTTGCCGTTGTAGGATCGCAGCAACTCCTCCGACCGGGCAAGAATGAAGATTGGGAAACCCGCAAACCCATTATCACAGATTTGTACGACAAACATAATCTGAAAGAAGTCATGCATATCATGGAGACTGAGCATCACTTCAAAGCGACGTAAGTGATGTCCTTGCAAGTGCGGCTACGTTAGGCCATCTAGCTAATCCGACGATAGGGAGAATCAATATAAGAAGAGACTGTCCTCGTGGGATTTGAAACCGAAGCGCATCTCAGATGAAGTCTACCACGCAATTCTCCGCAAGAAAGGAGAACGAGAAGAACTTGGGAAATCGTCTAGCTTTCAGCTAGGCGAGGTCGACGTAGATGAGTCCAAAATCGTACGTTTTCAGAAGCGACATAAAACGACGCACGAAAATGAAGTACCTTGGGTTTGTGAGTAGAGTCCATTGTTCATGCTCCATAGTTGTCTATTACTGATAGCATTGCAGCCACACCTACCAATTTGCTCTGTTTCACACCGCCAGCTATCGACCGTGGCCTCAGTCCCTCACCAGGAGCCCGCAGTCCCAGTCTTACATATTTCGAATGGTTAAAAAGCTTCTCCGAGTTCAGAAATCGCTCAGTAGCCGGAAGTCCGACCACACCTGTAGACCTTCTGTCCTACATTCTCCGCCCACTGGCCCAGTTGGATGACAGCTACGAGATGCAGTGTCAACACAGTAGACTGGCACGGCAGATGATCGAGTCTGACGACTGTGGTGGCTGCAAAGGTTGTCGGACGGAGCATATGTTAGCAAAAATACCAAACCTTACCGATGGCAACCAGATCATGGTTCACGGCCTGATCCGGGCTGCTGTTGAGTATTACAGCGAACATCAGTATATCTGCTCATCGGTGCTATTTAATACGATCGTATGTGCGATGGAAATTTGCAACACCTATACCCGTATAGGAATGCCTGATTATGCCATGGACAAGCTGGATTTCCTGGGCCAAACTTTTTCAATGCCTCCAGATCGCATTGACGAAGAAACGGCCGGACAAATCCAGATATACTACTATTTGAAGTATAAGATGGAGCAGGCATTTTGCATGGTCTCGCAAGGGCGGTACCAAGAGGCTCTGGCAACGATGAACCACGTTCTTGGGTTGCCCGAAGACATTGGACCTGTTCATTTCGTTGCCAATCTTGTAGATTCATGCCTAAATTGTCGGTATAAAAAGCTGGACCAAGGTGGGGATGCCGGAATGGATATGTTCTCAATGGTACGTGAGCGGATGGAACCTGCCGGCATCATCGTTTGGCCCACCGCAGTACTAATCGCAAGGCAATTGCAATGTCGCCGTGTCAACATTGACCGTCAGAATCAAGGCTGTTCCTATGTTTGTATCTCTGATCCGGTCCTTACCGAAGGTAAGAAAAATATTGAATTGGAGACCGGTGACTGGGAAACGCACGATGGCTAGGTAGAGATTGGTTGCATCCATTGCCGACACCGGTATCAATTATGGTAAGGTATCTATCTTCCCCCTGTTTAAATCATGACTGGTAATAACGATCGAGAACAGGTCAATACATAGCCTGAGGGAATTCGTGCACACTCTCATCCATTCAATTCTAGTCCAGGGTACCTTTCTTTCCGACTACATTTACAAAATACAAAACCACTTACAGTGACACGCGGTCATCGAATCGAGGTCTGATCAATCATTTCCAAACATGTTTCTCTGTCATCTCTCTACCTAGCAGTCTAGACTCCTTCCACCTTCCGAACCCAATGCAACGTACCCTACCCTTCGCTGTCCCCCACAAACCTCTCCCCCCTCCCCCCTCCCCCAATCCACATTCTTCATACCCGCAACCCCCCAACCCCACACCCTCCCCCCAAGTACCTACAAGAACACGCATTCAACGCACCACCCAACGCATCGCGCCCCTCTTTCCCTTTCCCTCACCAAATACCCCCCTCCCCTCCCCTCCGCACAAACCCACCAAAAACTACAACATTTCCACAAAACCCCACGATCTTCAACAACAAACAGCGCACCCAAAAATCCCGCCTTTATCATTCCCTGCAAAAATTCCAGTCGTCAAGAAAGTAAAGTCCATCGCAACAGAAGAAGAAGGCTATAAGTGATTGAGTAGCTTCTTTGATGGTTCGAGGGTTTGGAAATGGATGGACCAACAGATGTCCAGAATAGTACCGCACCACGCTAAAGACTACATCTGGACTGATCGTCGGGTCGGGATTCGGTACCAGCTTTTGGTACTGACCGAATGAGTTTTCGAGTCCGGCAGGATCTTGGTACCGGCCCGAATCCCCGGTACCATCATTTCGTATTGACCCAATGTGAGGCCCTGATACCTTAGCGATCTGGATTAGACCGACTTAAATCGCTAAGGTATTATAGAGGTATAAATACTCTGATAAGGTATTTCCTTTTAACTGTAGTTAAAGGGAGTTAAGTCTATTCCTACCTTTTCTAGTATTATCAGGACGTCAAGCCGCTAATAGAATAGTAAGGGATACTGGAAAAAAATCCAAATTCATCTCTTTTTAAGAAGAAAGATATTTTCTAATTGGGACTCTAATACCAGCCGCATACAAAGCAGCTTTTCCATGTGCCTCTATGCTATACCAATCTGCTACAACCCCGTTTTCCATTGATGCCCCCCTTGCTCACCCACTGCTCCCTCGGTGTTCCCTCCTCCTCACTCCATTGATCCCTCCAGAGTTGCTCTGCCCCCTTTCCCGACCTAGAACGGGGATTCCCAATTCTTGAATCTGGGGTGTAGACAAGATATGTATGTTGTCTGATCCATATCTGCAACCGGGTCGCTTGATGCGTGTGTGTGTCAGAATACCCTTAACCAGCTTCTTCGAGGGCCTTCATCTTCAAGGTTTTTGAGCGAACATATCAGCGGTATTCTGTCGCTCTGTTCAATGTTTTGCTCTTCAGTTTTCTAGTCTTGAATGACGACGTGATTTTGCCGGTGTTCGTTGCGTCCGTCTTTCTCTTGTAGCCGATGACCGAAAATCCGACAAACACAGGACGACCGAGCTTGCCGGACAAGCCAGCGCCCTCCAAGAGCGCGAGACTACTCCTTTCGACGCTCGCCAAAAGAGAGATCAAGCCGAAGCCTTCGCCGACAGGCGGACGGGGCCATACGACGAGGCCCAAGACGAGCGAAACCAAGAGAAGCATTGGATAGAGCGCTAGTATAACGAGAATTTCCCAGCCAGGCTTAACGGCCACGGCGACTGTTTCCAGTACAACGTTGCTGTCATAGATGAGCTGAGGCAAACCTTCTGGATCACATCTAGGGTTTGGAGTGAGTCCAGTGACGGTATCCGGCGCCAGCGCCACGATGCGAGACCAAACCATACTGGCAAGGAGAGTCGCGTCATTCTTCACCCACTTATGGTAGAAGTCCGATTTGGTTGGATGATACCGCCAGTCAAATTCAGCGAACATCCTTACATACAGATCCGGTATAGCCAGCCAATTGCTTTTTAGAAGGCAGTGATCATCGATTTGTTGATATAAAGGAGTAGCATTGACGAGCTCTACCGAGTTCTGGCTGACACGCCAGGAGCCTGTGTAGTTTTGTCTTGATAAAGTGTATTGCCACAAGTGCGAGCCAAAGCTCTCTTTGAGACTGTCGTCCCACCTAGCAACGATAACATTCGTGTTGTCCGATTCTACCGGCATTAACATGGCTATATGAATGGTATTCAGTTGAGTCCAAAATTTCGCCGACGTTGGACTTGACGTGTTGGGGGACGGTTCTTGCATTAGGGTTTTGAAATAGTCCACACTTCTGTCGAGCTGTGCGTTCCGTTCGCAGACAGTCGCTGACACGGTCGCTGTGACGGTTTTTGACTGCAAAGGCTTCAAAGAGTCCTGAAGGCTAGCGATATAGTCTGCGGTTGGGGCATCGAGCATGGCAGATATGTTATCTGTAGCGACATGCATGTTGAAGCCATAGACACGATTAGGGAATCCTGGATCGGTAAACCATGGCAGAGTAGCATTGACAAATTGGGACAGTCCATAGCCAATGTTATTATTTCCGAGGGGACTACTCAATCCAAATTGGCCGACCAAGTTGCTCTCCGAATATCGACTTTCGCCGCCAAGGGTTTTGTAAGTAGCACTGAGCGCTGGACCGAGAGCTAACATGAGAACCAAGAGCACCCGTATCCGTAAATTTGCTTGGGACGTCAATGGATCCGAGCGCAAGATTGCGTCGATGGACTGCAGTGTAAAGGTTTGTGAGTTGAGAGAAGATAGAAGGAAGATTCTCCTGAGTGGTAACTGTGCACACCAGCCCATCAATGTCAAACATAGGCCAATCCAGATGAATTGTCTGTTCTGGCCCCAATAAACGGCCACTCTTGGTTCGAAGACAACGACTGTTGCGGCAGCAAGACTCAAGGCACATGAAATGATCGCAAGAGCCTCCTTCCCAGAGAAGGTTTGTGGGGAGCAAGGCTCTCCTAGACTGTTCAGCTTGCATTCGAGGTTATCGTCTTCGTCTAACTCTTCATATGTGGCAGTAGTCTGTTTGGTAGAGAGTGTTGCCATCGTCGCGTGGTCAGGCTTCCCCTTATTTAATACAGTTTCGGAGAATTTTTCTGCAGTTTGACATTTCGGCTTCCAAGACCGAAGGGGATTCATCGAATAAAGGATCGCGCCGTAATTGCACTGATCAGGCTGAGAACCAAGCATTCTCCGGGCAGGCTGAGCGTTCAATTGAATGTGGCGTGCGACCCCTCAGTCAATTGGACCAACGTTACCAAGTGGCGAGATGAAAATAGTAGCCTTTGATTGCGAAATTTGCAGAAAGGACGCAAGCGCCGAGCTGAGGGCGCCCGCTGATCCTCAAACACTTGCTGGCAAGTCATGTTCAAGGCTTGGCTCTGCAGGATCAGGGGGAAACCGTAAGCTGAAAGTTCGGTAACATTTGCAGAAAGGTAAAGGGATCTAGTGGAGTGGTAGCAGCGTAGGAAAAGGATCCATTCGATCTCGAGAAGCTCCCAAGTAGGCGGCAAAAAAGGGCTACTGCAAACGCACAAAGGAGCTACCTAACAAGAAGTTGCCGGCGAAGTTATCCTCTCAGATTGCATGCCCACAGTGCCAAAAGGCCCATGAAGAATGACCGAAATCATAAGACCTAAATTTTGGGATGAGTATAGATAGTTCTAGAGGGTAAGCGCCTCAGAGGAACTAGGTGCATATCTTGGCAAAGGCATCCGTTTCAGCCTTTCAGGGGCAACGCCAAGGCTAGGACCCCAAAGTCGCCCGTAGAGAGTCTGGATTCGGTAGCAAGATTTGGTAGCGACCGAGTACTCGGGTTGGTCCAACCCGAATACCCGGAACCGGCATCTTGTATTAACTCCCGTCGCTAAGGCTAGCGAATCAGGTTAGACCTGCTTAAATCGCTGCGGTACCTTATTACTAAGAAGGTGGAAGCTAAGCTATTAATAAAATGATAAGAAAAGCTAAATTTTTCTAGAATTACCTACCTTTGATTTAAAGATAAATTATTCTATAATTTTTCCAATAGCTTCTTCATCGTACTGTCGACGAAGTCTACGACTTTCATAAGCCACATCTACGTCCTACAGCCGAAAGTGGAGGTATAGACCCTTTTATGTACTTCACGTTGCTCGTCATTGATGAAGAATGCGTCAAGTCCGAGCCGCCGCTCTGCATGGTGCGTTATGACGCTGCAGACTACGATGACCCTGATGGTGAGGTCATCTTGAAGGTGATGCGCGTTCCTATCGAGACTGCAGTCTGGATGCTTGTCCCTTTGGGGTAACTGGCCATAACTCCGAGCGAGACACTTGAGCCTGACGGTACTGCGCTCGGCTCCGTACCACCATTCACTTAAGCTAAGGTCTCCTACCCTCCCGATGAGAGGTTTACTGTTGTTTCGTTCGTGGACGCGCGAGATTTTCCAAGCAGTAGGAGATAGCAGTGAAACCAACATTTGGCGAGAGGGTGCTAGATGATGATGGACTTTTGACACAGCTTTCTAGGATGCTGGTACACCAAGCGACGTCCTCGGCTAATTTATATAGGCAGGTTTGAGGCTCTGTCGAGGGAGAAGGGAGTAACGCTTCGAACGATACCAAATACCCGGAAGAGACCGAGATCGGACGATGAAGAGGAGGAAGTTGAGGGCTTTGAGGGATCGAATAATGAAGAGAAGTAGGTAAAGCGAGAGTGAGCAAAGCCACGCATCTCAGTGCAATACATGTCACATCTTAAACTCACCATTGGCACACTTTCAACTTCATCACCTACTTCAAAGTTATATTATACCTGGAATTTCAGTCTTCAACCTTCAATACACCAATATGTTCTTAGGGAAAACCAATGTCTCCAACTATGACCTCGTTTCTGTAACGAGAGCAACCCCGGATACACGGCACTAGCTTTCGATCCTCTTTGAATCTGATACTCCTAATTGTCAACAGGCTTACTCTTCATCCTCTGAGTTTAATGGCAATCACGTCACTTTTTCTTAAAGTACTAATTGCAGCATGGCTATCTTGTTTATAGGTTAATGATACTACTTCATGTCTTCACTTGCTCTTACAAAGGACTTTTACATTCGGCTACTAAAGTATGAAGGTGCGAGTCATCATCATATCGTGAACAGGGCACCGTTTAGAACTGTGGATATTTGAGAATCCTATCAATCAATCATTCCAAAGAAAGAAAATAATGACAACCTTATAAGCTCTAGAAGCTGTTTATCCGAAAAACTCGTCATGGGAAAGCGATCAATCATGGCATATGCTATTCAGCAATGCAGAGTTGGCGTGATGCTTGTAGTTAGAGTTTTATATATATAATAACGCTCGAATTCCTTTTTTGCAAGGCCTTATAATGTTGTGGCCAATTTTTGATCACGCGAATAGAAGGTATATTCACTGTCAGATCGAGTTATTTGCAATGGAGAATGGGAGGTCTATGGTGTGATTTATTATTCTTACCGAGTGAATATCATCACCCTAAGTAGGGCTCTGTGATTTTACGAGAATTCACCAACGAAATTCTGCTAAGAGTGGTATTTACATATCGTGGATGGGTGAAGAGTTTCCCTCAATGAGTTTTGGCCTTCACTTCCAAGCGGTATCCATAAAGTTCCCATCTTTCTTGATATTCTCTACTATTTCCTTTCAATCGTCCATTCTCATCGCAGATTACAATTTTGCGCGTTGCTGACCAGCGGTATATATATTTCTCATCTCTCGTGACATTCTTCCCGATTTTCTTCTTGATAGCCAAACTCATCGCCATCTACCCACCGGCTCAGGGCGGTTGGCAAATCGCAAGACGTTCTCATCACTAACCCCAAGACATATCGGTTGAAACAAACCAAGGCTGTCATGCGCTCTCTTAATTATTCGCGGCATTTGACTGTCATAGGCATGTTGTTTACCTTGCAAATGGTGTCTTTGCGAACCATGATTATGGTTTTGTATCGCGCTACCTTGACATCTTTCTCACGAAATTTCCACCCACAAACAACATCATCAAGTAGAATGGCTTGTCTATATTCTCCTACAGTATCGAAATTCATATATATATATACCTACAGCGAAGAAATCTCAATCTCCTTCCTTCAGCAGCTCATAGTGTGTGTTACTCTCGATAATATATATATATTGCACCTCATCTAAGCAGAAACATTATAGTATTACAAGGAACAAGTGTCAACACCCCCCCCCTGCCAATGCCATGGGATAGCAACGAGACCTGTGACGCTGGCATGGCCAAGGAAGGTCGCTTCATTCACTTCGCCACGAAAAGGCCAACGCATCTGGGCGACGCTCAGCCAACGTAACCTAAGCGACATGGTGAAAATTCAGCGGTGGGAGAAGAGAGGGGAAAAATGGGGTTACTGGGAGTATCCCATGGTGGCCGTCAAGCGCCGGCACATGGAACCTATTGGCAAGAGGATATGGGATCACGCCAACATAGCAAAAGATAACGACCTCAAAAAAATGCGCAAACCTAAATTCACCGACCCACTTAAACAGGTTCTCCTATCATTTCGCCGAGCGGTTGATGGTAAGAAAAGAAAAATCCCCCCCCCCCTAATTTCCCCAAAACATCCTTAGTCCAGAAGAAACCTACCGTTTTGGTTCATACTTCGTTCGCAGTATTATTGTACAACATCTTTCGCAGCCCTCCAGGTAACCTCGACTCCAGAGATCCAGCCAGAGTTCCCTCACAATCATCGAAAACGTATCGATGCATGATACCATCATCAAAACCGAGACACTTCGATTAAAGACGGAACATATCGCAGCTGGATACACATACCCACAGCACAAGCCTGTGCGGTCTTGAATTTCCTACTTGAATACCACGCAGAGAATATCGCGAATCTCGAGCTTGCCAAGGAAGCACCGAATTGGCCTTCGACACGAGAGTTTATCAAGACTGAGACTTGAGGCACAGCTGCAGAGAGCATCAAGTCGAAAAAGCAGGAGGCGTCTATGAAGATGCCAATGTTTGGAGCGAGTGAATCAGATCATCGAAGCACGTTACGCAAATACCAACCTCTATTCGTTAAGATCGCTGAGAGGTCGCCCTTACTTCTGCAGCACACTTGTTTTGGCATATTTCGGGACAACGTCGATATCGCTGACCAGAAAAATTCGAACTCAGAGTCATAACTTCCGATTAGAAGGTAATCAAAGAGTAGCGCTCATCAATAAGGAAAGCAGCAAGCGGGAAAGGAGAACATTATTTCTGCGGCGTGGAACCTTACGCCGATCCTTTTGACAGGGTAAGTTTTAGATACCGTTGTCGACATTGTCACGCAGGTACTGAATGCCACACATTGAGGCAACGTCATTTTAGGGATGGACTCGAAAGACCAGTTTAAGAGGTGGGTGAGAAAGGGTAAAGGAGCTGTACCAGGGCTTCTGGCTGAGCTTAGAGGAGGGCTATGGTGTCTTATCCTATAAGCATACAGAATCGGAAGAAGAGGAAGGTTAAAATCTCGTATCGCACCGTTGCTTTCTCAAACCTTCTAGTCACTGCGCTGATGAAGAGTGCGGTTTCGCTTTTGTATAAAAGTCTGAATCGAAGAGAGATAGAATGATTCTAACTACAATAATGTGAAGAATGAGACGGCTGAGATTGCATACCGAATGGCTCGTGCTACTCTCAATAACGCGTCATATCGGCACATTTTCTCAGAAGCTGCTGCGCCTATCAAGATCGTACAACGGTCCAATCAGCCTTTGCGCACGCATTTCTTGTTTGTCCGATGACAATATAACTGGGAAGATATCGTTGATGTTTGGATGGGAGGTGGAAGACCCGGAGGACATGCGCTTTGTTATACTATAGACTACATCTTGAATATTTTCATGGATGAATCAGAGGGTATGACGAGAAGGGTTGGTGGAAAGGATTGCTTCAGTGCATCAACAAACTGTGTTGGCAGTGCTTATCGGTTGGTTTGTTTTCGTCCATGACGGGAGATAGAGTCTGTATAGAAACGGAAATCTAAGAGCAAGTCTCAGTGGTAAACAAAGAGTTACGCCTTTCCCACCACTGGATACGTCCACAATACAGAGGAAGAGTATAGAAGAATCACACTACGCCATCTGGAGGACAAAAGCCGCGCTTCGACGAAAGTAGCATGTGCGCACTATCGGTACTGTTTGGTACACGAACGCAGGACGCTCGTACCGAGGTGTTGCGAATCCTATCAACGTACACAGTTCTCATCATCGTGGTCATTAGCGACTTCCACAACGACATCTTTCGCATACGAGGACGGATATGTAAGCTATTGGCTACGGCGATACGGGCATCTGAGCCAGATTCAGGATATGACCCTATCCCGTTGAAGCGCCGTCTTACAAACACGGAGACATTGACTCTTCTCCAAGAAAAGCAACATATGGAGGCGACGTAATTCACATTTCCGCAACAACCTCAACATCATTACTCGTCCCGCAATTCAAGCCCCCATCGCTACTCCACTCCGTCGGTCTGACCTTGACACCCCTGAGCGCCTCCATCTCCCCAACAGCCCACCACTGTATCCGACCATAACCATCTGGCATCCTCAACACATATTTCATCCCAGGCTCGACTTCAAAGCAAGCAGGCACTATCGTCACTTCTCTGCTAACGCTCTCGCCTGGATGAAGGGTTGAGAAACCGTTGTCTGCGGTGACAGCTTGGGGGCTGTCATCGATGTCGCAGTCGAACCAGTTATCGTTGACGGGCTCATCTTTTGGTGGTAAGGTGGGATAAAGGCGGTATGTGCCTGTCAATGAGGCTCCGGTGCTGATAGGCGATCCGTCCTCTTTGATGGTGATGGGAGGTAGGAGGGGAGCGTCGGGTTGGGAAGGTGATGAAGGGGCTTGGTAGTGTAGGGTTGCTGTTAGGAAATAATTGCTTTCCTCCTCAAGAGAAAACTTAGATGGTCCGACAATGGTCACAGAGATGTTTGCTTCAATTTGCTGTTTCCTAGGTGCGGAGAGTCAATAATAGGTTCATCCTCCATTTGCTGCAGCTGTTCACGAACGAACGCTTAGAGCTAGCGCTAAGCAACTTACTGTGCAAGATTGGCTGCATGTTCTCCTAACGAGGACTCGGCCCTTTGATCATCAATTCGAGTAACCATCGAATTTTGAATAGAGCAGAACGTGATCTGCCTTTCCTTCTTACTAACAAGCTAAAACTGATCTTCTACGTCCTTTGGAGAATTCTTAGGAAGTCGAGGGTATTGCGCCCGAGGTCCTGCAATATCAAGAATTAACATCCAACCAACGTAAAAGAAGCCTGAAACCAACCTTGAAGGAACCTGAAACCAACCTTGCTGCCTTGAAGGATTTAGAAAGAACAGGGCAGGAATGCGCTCGCTGCGCAGTTCAGGGGAATTGCCAAGCCGCCAACATTAGTTCCAGGGGGATTTATGTTGGATATCAGTATCAGCCCTGTATGCTTGGCATGGACTACAAATAGCCAACGTGTCCATAGCTAGACAATCAACCGTTCCATCAACTATTTATCAATTTAGCCCTCCCTAAAGAATTAACATCTAACTAACGTAAAAGAAACCTGAAACTAACCTTACTTAAAGAATTTAGAAAGACTAGGGCAGGAATACGCTTACTACACAGTTCAAGGGAATTACCAAGCCGCCAATATTAGTTCTAGGGGGATTTAGCTCCCGACCCTCCTCGGAGAATTAACATCCAACCAACGTAAAAGAAACCTGAAACCAACCTTGCTTGAAGAATTTAGAAAGAACAGGGTAGGATTACGCTCGCTACGTTGTTTAGGGGAATTACTAAGCCACCAACATTAGTTCTAGGGGGATTTAGCTCCCGACCCTCCCTGAAGAGAAACTCCCCTGAAGAGCGCCCTGGGCTCATTCCAGGGGCCTCTTTGTTTCAAGATATCCTAGTGGTTACACCTAAATTCTTATATATCCAACACCATTGCGGAGCTGAGAACATCCATGAGACCGTGGACACGGAGATATCCATGGACATGATGCGACATATGCGTCAAACCAATTTGTTGTTTAGGAATTGTATACTCCCAACAAAGACATGAGACATCTAGGAAGCGTTGGTCCTTTCTGCTGGTGCATCTCATGGTCGGACTCCTTCAGGCAGTGGCAGTGACTGAGTCTTGACATGGTACGCCACAAGCTTCTTGTCTACTCACCTCCAACGAAGCCACATTTACTATTTTCGACAAGCTACCTACCAAGGGTATATCTTCAATTTTGCGTCTTCCGCGTCATGTGTTCAAACCCGCTCCCACGGAATGTCTCTTGAAGCTAAGCAGTGCAGATTGAGAGCCATCAGACCAATGATGCGATGAAGAAGTTGTGGATATTCCATTGCAAGGATGAAACAGACTTCGCCCGCCGAACACGTTCTTGAAGATCATGTGCGACAACTATTGACATGGCAAGAGCAACAAGGACTGTTAGAAGATCCTGATCCCGATTCTTCAATGCTCCGCCTTGCTGTTTCGGTGTCGATCTTCATATGTTGGAGTTTTACGAATCGCAAAGCTTTACACAAAGGAATTGAAAGGAATGCTCCATCGTCAGGACGGAATGGGCTTCGCCTGCGTGCCAGTAACTCCAAAGCTGACCTTCTGTTATGAGTGACGTGGCAAGAGGCCAATCCATATATATAAAGGCAGCCTCGCTTGCACCAATTGTTATCCTGCATTAACAGCAACGGTGAAAGTTATATAAGTGAAATCAACAACAACAACAAGCACAATACAATACTTTTCTCAGAGCAACAATCGCAATCATGCATACTCCCCTGAGCCTTCTATCTCTCAGTGTTCTTTCACTTTCGGTGCTTTCGATCCCACATGAGTCGTTGATTGCCCCTCTCGACCGTCGAATGATTGGGGGTGTCGGTGTCAAGACCGGGGGAAAACAGGATGTATCGAAAATTGAGAATAAGTGTACCAGCCGCAGTCAAGAAGACAGACTCCTCATTGCGTCTGAACTGTTGATAGCCAAGGCTATAATCCAGAAGGGCACTACTGTTCACCCGAGCAGTAAATTTTACCAAGCAATGTTCTCAAAGGATCTCAAGGATACCCCCGGTTTCGAGGTCCACGTCCACCAAAAATACACCAATCTTGCATCGATCTACACCGAAGACGACAAGAAAGTCAAGCTCACGTGCGACGAAAGCAGATGTAAACCCAATCAGTTCGCTACAACTTTTGCAGCCCAGAACAATATCAATCTGTGCCCTGCGTGGTTCGATGACGCGAAGAAAGCAAGGTCAAACACAGTAGCAAGCGATTGCCAGTCGTCAAGCTCCAAGGGTCACAATTGGAAGAGCTTGGCCAAATTTAAGGCGACCAAATGTGAGGAGCCCGTTCATATGCTCTAAGAAGTCCGCGATTGGGTAGCTGACTGTCCATTTATAGCTTTCACCTTGGTACATGAGATGAGTCACCTTAGATACGCCACAGGAGCTTTGACGCAACCTCCGAGGTGAGTGTCGACCCACTACCTTACTGATCCTCCAATCAGCATCTCATTAAGACGATGCCGCTGACTTCTTGGCGCCTAAGAGCCGCGGACTACGCTTACGGCGTACCTAATTGCAAGAAGCTTGCTGAAGGTACCTTATTCGCCTCGAAGTGCAATTCGAATCCGAATGGGCCCCCTGTGCAATGTCCGGCCGAGTACTCCTTCCAGAACGCAGATAGCCTTGCATTCGTACCAGCTGGTAAGTCTCAACTCTTAGTGGTCACCCTTGTGGAAGCCACTGTGACAGTGCATCATTTTGTCTCTCGGAGCCATGCCAGTGACACCAAACGCTCGCGGTGCCAATGTCTTCTACTTTCCTTACAAAGAAGCTAGCCGCTCAAATCCTTTCCTTTCTTTGATGAAAACGCTGACGAAATGATCAACAGGGGAGTACTGGCAAGCGCGCTGCAATAGAGAAATCACTGTCGATAACGTGGATGGGTCTGCGGACCCAGTGGATTTCGATGACGAGGATGCCGATAACCCCTAGAAGTAACATCGTGTAAGTTTAATTGCCAGAATTGAGATTATCGTCTATAGAATGTTCGTACTTGCTGAAATTGCCATGGCGGCTGAAGGTCTGTGTTGGAGTTGCGGGTAGGATACATTACTCTCATTGTACTATAGTATATAACATATGATCTCATTATAAGCCGAAACCCGTATGTATAAATCAATCGTGAAGGAAAAATGTTATTCTATATTTTGCTTCTCAAGGTCGACGAGGGCTCCTTCGAGTGTGGCTGTGAATCGCTTCTCTGTGGATATATGCTTTTCCATCTGCTGAACGCGGTCATAGGGATTAAAGCAATCTTCGACATTCCTTGAATCTACTGCACCTTGGATAGCAAGACTACTTCAGCTGCTCTGATTATGTGACGGGATGTTCTAACGTACCTCTCTCGCTCACAGCCACACTGACGATACTGTCCCCATCTCACTTTCGTTCACGTGGGCCTGGCGCTTAGATCTGTACTTAGACCAGCCCCATTTCAACTCAGAGGGTTACGACAGCTGCTTCGGACCTCCATTGGTCTCATCTAGATGCGAATGGCATACAGGGTGCGCTTCATGGTGTCGGCGATAAAGATCCCACCCCACAAAGCGACGCCCACACCTAGGAAAACCGCAAATGTATTCTTCCAAGCGCACAGTCTGGTTATCGTCGCTCGCATATCCGTGACGCTGTGCAGTCTCGAACTGTAATCCACCTGAGAAAGTATACGTCCTTGCTCGGACTTGTTAATGACCTGGCCATTTTCCCAGACAGAGGTTGGAGTGTCCAGACGTCCGTCACCTCAAGCGCAGTCAGAAGGCAGGATACCTCTTTGGTGAAATGTTTTTCCTTCACTGTATCCACATCTCTTCAACTATTATACTGTAGCTCGTCTTTGCATATGGGTCTTCCACTAGAAACCTTGCAAAATCATCCGCCTCTTCCTCCATGACGGGGCGAGCGTTGTCACCTACACGAATGAGCAGGCCATCGTAGAGCTCTCGGGCGCAGATATTGGCATCCTCAAGGCTCCTGTATGATCTGTGCAGCTTGTATTCATTCAGATACCCATTCATACTAGACAAGTCGGTGCCCACGTTGACCCTTTGCTCTTCCTTCAACAAATAGACGCATGTTCTAGCCTCATCCTCTTGTTCTTGTTGTCTAATCGTCACTGCTGACCTCGCCGAAACCTCGACGGGTTGTACCACCCGCTGTCGCTTCAGTGGTTTTTTCTCGATCGCCATTTCAAATGTCTCCGTATCCCTTTCGCCTTCCTCTACCCTGGCACGTAAATGTAGCAGATCATCTTCCATTCTTCCCACCCACTCATGTTCCCAACCGTCAGCTTGCTGAAGACACCGTCCCTGGTATAGTATTAGGCCATAAGTTTTAGCACCATCCCGTATTTAAGCGAGAATATCAAAAAACCTCATATTCCCCCCCACGTCCTATATATTAACCATGACTCCTACTACCCCTAGATCTTGTGCTAGGTTTTAGCGGAAGTATCTTACTCCTTCTATAAGAGGTCGCGTTATTAGGCGATATATAGTAGGCTTAGGGTACGGGGTAATTTTAAGAGCTAAAACTATCTTAAAATTAATAATTTACTATACTATTAAGAACTCTACCACTTAACCCTTATAAAAGGATTAGCCTAGAACTAGTTAGCTACGGCTACTAGGGGTATAAGCGGAGCGTAAACTCCTTTATATAGTTTAGATTAAACTAAAGATATATTATTTAGACCTTAAGAAAGAGCTAGGGGTTAAAATCAATAGATATACTATACGGCGACGACTTAAAGAGTATAGAATTATAAATTAGCTTATAATAAAGCGCCTACTTCTCTAGAAGATATATATAAAATAGCGGTTAAATTAGTATAAGGCGCGGAGATACTAGTATAGAGTAGAGTAGGCGTTAATAATTTAGTTAGATAAGTACTTAATAGAGCTAGGCTCTAGAAAAAAAAGGGAATAGGTCTTCTACTATATTAATTAGAAATAGGATAAGGATATAATTTAGCTATTTAAGAAAGGAAAGGTAAAGTTAGTTATAATATAAATAGCCTTTTATAATACTAAGTAAAGCGATCTAGTATAAATAGTATATAATCTAGAGGTAAAGGTAAATAGATATATTATAATATTATATATTAATATTTTAAAGGACTAGATCCTTATAATCTACTAGCCTAGTATATAGTTTATATAAGATAATACTTATATATATACTATAGTTAAAGAATATAGGGTATAGACTAACCGCGTCGAGTCGGTACTTCGAACTCGAGTCGGGTACCCGACTCGAGTCTTGGCGATTCGATACCAAGATCTGGTACCGAGTACCTCGAGTCGGTACCTAGGTAGGTACCGAGTATTAGTACCGAAGTATTGACTCGAATCGCCAAGACATTTTTTCTAGTAATATTTTCTATTTTTAGTAGTATTTCTTACTATATTTTCTATTTTTTTTCTAATTATTATTATTATTATTACTAACTAGGTAATTCTTAATAGTAAATAAGATAATATAAAAAGATAATTACTAATTAACTATTCCTATAGAAATAATAACTATAATATTACTAATATTTTTTATTTATAATAGTATTTACTATTATATTTATAGTTTACTACTATATTACTAAGTATTATTATTATTATTACCTAGCCTAACCTAGGTAATTCTTTACGGTAATGCAAAAAGGTAATGCATATTACTAGGGAACTAAAGGGGGTATTAAAATTCTAATTAAAAAAAATCTATTTTTAGTATAGGGGTAATTCTAGAAAAATTTCAAGGCTCCTTACTATTTTATTAGGGGCTTGGCGTCTTGGCGATACCTTAGCGATTCGAGTCGGGTTAACCTGATTCGCTAAGGTATCGAGGCCTTGGCGAGTCGGTACTAATAGCTGGTACCGAGTATTTCGGTCGGTACTAAGACCCTAACCCGAGTATTCGGTCGGTACTAAATCTTGGTACCGAATCCCGACTCGACGGTTAGTCTAATAGGGTATAGCTTATTAATTAGCTACCCTACTTACTAGACCTAAATCTAATTAAATACCTCTAGCAACTACTTAAAGAAAAGTATTATAAGTTATAGTAGGAATAATAAGGAGAGGCTAGAGAAGCTATATAAGATATTAGAAGTAGCTTATATTAGTAAACTAGGAACGTGGAATAATATAGAAAAATGCGGAAAATACGTACATGACAGGCGCGCTTATATATCAGCCCTAGGGCTAGGAATAATACCGTGAGTTAGAAAAGGCGTATTTAGCTAGATTTAGTAACTTTTAGAAATACTAGGTAATAGGATTAATAGGGGATAAGTCCTACTAATTAGCTATAATATAACTATATTAGGCTAGTACTAACTAGGTAATTATAATAAGGTACTAAGTCTTATTAATAACTAATAGTAGTACTACTAATACTTAGTAGGAGAATTAATCGCAGGCGTAATATAGGTATAGGAAACGGGGCTAGGCTAGGGGGGATACCCTACGCGTATATAAATTACGTAAATTAACTATATTTAAAACCTATATTACGCTAGTGTTAACGACGTAGCCGCTATAACTCTAGCGAGCTTCCCGTTTCTTCCTAGCGCTAGAGGAAAATTATGGATTTAAGGCCTTAAATCCGGATTTTCTATATTTAGGACTTTTAGGCTAGAATAAAAAAAACCTAAAATTTTCCTATTTATTTCTAGTATATTGCCTGGAAAATGCGCTTTCAGCGGATTTTCCAGTTTCGGATTTTCTGTTCTACTTCCCAGTTTGCTAATATAGTACCTTATTAATAATAATATACTATAGTTATTAGTAGATAGTATAGAAAGGAGGGTTAAAGCTGTTATTAAAGTAGAAGGATAGTATACTAAGTATTAGGGTAAACTAATTAGAAAATAGCTTAGCGGAACTATAAAATACTATATTTTTTAATATCTAGGTAATTTTCAGCTTTATAATTAACTAGATAATGGTGTTAGGAGCTATAGAGAAAAGTACGTTTTTTTAGTGGGGTAGCGCGGGGTATCTCGGGTGTAAAGACTTATGAGCGGGACTATAATACTTAAATCTAGCAGCGATAGCCTCTTTCTTGTTGAGGAAGACTCCTGGTTGTATGATCGTCTCTAGCGTCCCAAGGTCGATGGTGGACGCTAGTGACGACAAAGGTACAATGACATAGGTCTGCTGATTTGGCATCTGTTGTCTCTTGGCTGCGACTTTTCGACTCGAGGCTGCGGGAGGCGGTGCTCTCACACTTGAGGTTCGCCCATTGGGTGTTGACCTTGGTCCGTCTAGGCACTGGATTTGCTTGTTTTCTCAGTGTAGGATTTGCGCCAGAACTTCCGGCGATTGCGACCAGGCCATCGTCTTTTGTCAGGTCGATGAAGGCGCTGGCAGCGGATCTTGCGATAGATCGAATGCTAGAGGGAGAAGACTGAGGCTTGCTGACAGCACCAGTTCGCCCTATACGCAAGGCCATAGTCTATGTACCGGTTTGAATAAAATTTGGTCAAGTGGAGATAGTCGAGCTTAAGGTACCTCATCACCTCATGTTTACGCGTTTGAGAGCTAGTAATATTAGCGTCTTGGCAACTGCGCAATGTTGTTGGATATCAGTATCAGCCCTATATGCTTGGCATGGACTACAAATAGCCAACGTGTCCATAGCTAGACAATCAACCGTTCCATCAATCATTTAAGAAATGCTAGCCCAAGTCACCAAGACTAGCGGCTCTCTGTACCTTGACATCGACGGGTTCTTATGTCACCCGCGAGCCTGCTAGAGTCGAGCAAGTCTTTTATACCTCTGGAAGATTACATGACAAGTATTGTTTATAGATGATTCTCTGTCATTCATGGTATCTCTCAAAGTTCTTCAATCCACAATCTTAATATTGACTATCTTAACAACATAGAGATGGCGACTATCCTGGTCAAGACTTGTACGTCCGCTTGTGCAGTCAGATAGCTAATGGTTCTTCTTCGCCTCTTCATATTTCTTGCTCATCGTCGGTAGCACCAAAGACTCGAAGAAAGAGATAGGCATGATATCGATCAGAGCTTTCTGAATTGCATGCCCAAAATAACCGACGACAACAGCCCTTCCACGACCAACTCTTTGCAGTGCTGCCTTAGCCATGGTTCGCGCAGGAGGTTTGAAGAACGTAGCAGGCTCCTTCGTATGTGATGTGTCCACCACCTGACCGACCAAAATTGCGAGAACTTCAATATCTGATCGACCTTGGACTCGCAGCTCGACGGACAAACAGCTACTCATGGACGTGTTGAAGGCTTTACAACCACCATACACGACAGCATATGGTATACCAAGATCCCCAAGGGAGCCAATGTTCATTATCAATTTTGGCCCGGGCATGCCAGTAAGCCTGGGAAGAAGGACTTTCGTGAGTTGAGCTGGGAAGCGTGCGTTTATGTTCATTGCGGAGTCGACCTCATCTGCCGAGCTCTCTTCCAGGGTTTGGACTTTCGCTCCACCACCCACATTGTTGATCAAGACTGTAAAGTGGAGATCGGAGAAGCTAGCCACCATTTCTTCGATCTGCTTGTTGGTCGCAGTAGAGGCATCGGCAACTGCAATTCGGCACTGAACATTTGGAGATTCAACGTTAATCTGGTGTTTCACACTCTCTAGCTTAGTGGGATTTCGTCCATGGATGATGACGTTAAAACCAATTTTGGCAAGTTCTTGGGCAAAGCCTCGCCCAATCCCATCACTGGCCCCCGTTACAAAGGCCCAGGGGCTGTCACCATGTAGGTACGGCTTCAAAGAGGAGGATTTTGTGTAGAGGCTAACAAAACGGAGAAGCTTGATGGATAAGAAAGATACTGTTGTAATGCCCAGTCCGGAGAGGAGTTGAGAATACATCATAGAATGCTGCAACCCGAGAACGAAGAGACATGTGGAAGATTTTGGGGTGGTTGCTATAATTATATGGAGCGGCGGTCCGCGTACACCCAGTCCTGGTCCGCGTGCACCCTTCTGTTGAATAGTATGATGTCAATGAGTCATCTGCACGTGATTTAGGTGTAGTGTAATAGTATTTTAATAACTAATAGATGGATATAGCTATATAGAATGGAATAACTATTACGAGAAATCTCTACTAGTCTACTAAGACCCCCTGACTAATCCTAATTAGTAACTACTAAGGTTGACCCAGCCTAAATTCTAACACTCCCTCTTAGATTAGTAGTAATAAGGTAGTCTACCTATCGCTAACTACTATATCTAAATATCCTTATACTTTACTTAGAGCTAGTCCTAATTATTATCTAGCTAGGCTAAAGTTAATAGGGCTAATAGGTTTTATTAGTAGATCGGTATATTAGCCTTTAGTATTAACCTATTAAAGACGGATTTCTTTAGTTTTAGAAATAAGTTAACGTATTAAATAATATCTTATATAGATATATTTTATAGTAGTATAATTAATCGGATTAGTAGCTAATTTTATAGCTACCTAGTTATTAATACTTAGGAGCACTAGTACTACTCCTTTATTATACCCTAGCTCTTTAAGTATAAGGCCTAGATATAGAGCTTCTTTATATACCTCTATTATAGTAATATATTTAGACTCGTATATAGATATTACTACTAGCTTTTATAATTTAGATTACTAGGCGATAGGGCTATTAAATAGTTTATAGATATACGCCCTAATAGAACGAGATATCTTATAATTATTATAGTATAACGCGTTAGTAAAACCCTCTAGGCTATTATTATTACTTAGTTAATAGATAAGGTTATTATTAACTATTTCTAATAGATAACGTAGTACCCTTTTCGCTATATTTATATATTACGGAGTAGGGTTATTAAGTAAACGACTTAGGTTATTAATAGCGTATATAATATCTAGCCTAGTTATAATACTTAGCTAATTAAGTACTCCTATAAGGGACTAATAAGCCTCCCTTTTAGATAAGAAGGCTATATAGCCGTTAGGGGTAATAGTAATATTAGCCTATTCTATAAGCGACTTAGCTAGCGAATATTTTTCTATACCTAGTTATTTTAATAATTAGTTAATATATTTTATTTAGTTAATCTAAATAGAATAATTATCTAGATTTCTAATAATATTTATTCCTAAATAGTCTTTTAGGTCTCCTATATATTTAAAGTTAAACCTCTTATTAAGTTCCTTCTTTATCTAAGTAATTAGGTCCTAATTACGTGCTATAAATAGTAAGTTATCGACGTATACCGTAATAATAACTTTTATAATAGTATTAATAAACATGTAATAATTATACTTAAGGCGCTTAAAACCTAGAGACTTAAGTACCTTATAAAGGGTTTTATACTATTATAGGACGCTTATTTAAGGCTATATAGAGCTTTATTTAGTTTATAGGCGTGGCCTTATTAGCTATTAGTAAAGTAGTAGGGTTATTCTACCTAGATTTCTTCCTAAATAAGTGATTCTAAGAAGGCCGTAATAATATCTAAATACTCGACGACTAGCCTATATTTAGCTATTAGGGCTAGGAGGAGTCGCTATAATAATGCCTTTAGGGTTAATAAGAATATCTTATTAAAATTAATCCCCTTAATTTAATAGAAGCCTTTAACTACCTACCGTGCTTTATATCAGCTAATTTTACCTATTAGCCTATATTTATATAATAAGACCTACCTACCTAGTAAGATATATACTTTACAAGGTAGTTAATATAGTTCTTACTATATCATCTACTTATTATAATTAGCTAATTCTTCTTTAGTAGTAGTAAGCTATTTATCTTTATTAGGTCTACTAAGAGCCACGTCTATTAATATTAGGTAGGGATACTCCTTAGTACTAGTAACGACGCGGGTAAGTATAGCTCTAAACCTATTAGGGTTATTAGAAGATTTTATACCCCTCTTATTTATTTAGTTATAGTCGATCTGGGGTTTATTATAAATAGAACGACGTAATATATTAGGAATAATTCTTTAAGATTTATTATTTTAAGTTAATTATTTATTAATAATAGCTAATAGTATTATAGTAGTAATTTAACGTATAGAACTATCCTAGCTATTCTAATATTAATTAGTTAGTAATTCTAACTCCGCTCGGCTATTTTTAGCAGTCTAATTATTTAACTTATTCTAATTTAATTTAGGTGGATTATCCTAATTACGTCTATTTAGACTATTTAGCCTACTTACGTTATTAGTTAGGCCTAATATTAATTAGCTAGATAGAAAAGTTATTACTAATCTATTACTAGTATTACTAGTATTATTAGTATTATCTAATACTCCCTTAATACCCTGTTAATTAGGGGTAGTTACTCCCTCTAAGGCCTAATTACCGCTATCTAATTAGTTAGTTTAAAGCTAGCTTAGGAGGTCTGCTATATTATTATTATCGCTAGAGTCTCCTTCTATTAGGAGCTTATTATTATTTATTAATAATATGGCGGCCCTCTTATTAAATACTATATATACTAATTAAGTAATACGTTATCCCTTAATATCTTATACGCGGTAGATACTCTTACCGTTATAGCTAAGGAAGTGGTATTTAATAGCCTTATTATCTAGTTTCTTCTTATTCGGTAATATATCGAACGAGTAGCACTAATATCCGAATAGCTTTAGGTATATTAATTAAGGTTTATAGCTATACTATTTCTTGAAGGGGGACTTCCTATCCTTACTAGGTATAAGGTTCTTAATATAATTAATATAGTAGATAGCCTTACCCTAGAACTCTTCTAGTAGTCCGGCGTTAATACGAACCGTTCTAACTTTACTAAATAATATCCGGTTCTTCCGTTTAGCGACCCTATTTTAATAAGGGTTATAGGGAGCTAATAGGGTAATAAATATCCTATATTCCTAGAAGATTTATTAATATTTACGGCCCTAGACTAGTTTATTATCACTTTAAATAAAGGCCGTTTTATACCCCTAGTTATTCTAATATTTTATTCGGAACTCGAGTTTTTATAGTAGCTCTGCCCGACTAGTTATATAATCTATTTAAGTAAACCCTATTACTTTATATATAGATACTATCACGTTAGTATACCCCCTAAGGGTAGTTATATAGCTTATTAACGCTAGGTCGATATACTAGTATTAGCTAGGGATAGTAACTCTAGTTATTAGTAACTATAAGGGTATTCGGGTAATTTTCCCTAATACGTAACTCTTATATAGTTCCTATTTCTCGTATATTTATAGACGATTAGCGGCCTTATAGTTAATATTAGTAGCACGTGTTATAGCCTTTATAGCCTCTATACTAACGTGTTTATATCTCTTATACTATTAGGTCTAAGATATATTATTCTTAGCTGGGACTATTAATTTAAGGCGGAATGCCCTTATCTAGTTAATTTATATAGTGTCTAGCTAGTATATATAGTTATATAGGAAGGCTTATAGTACCTCCTCACCTTATTTATTATAGAATATATTCTTCCCTCCGCTACTAGTATATATATAGCCTTGTAGGTCTAGCTACGTAATAGATAGGAGGTTATATTTAGTATTTAGTATATAGCGAATATTAGTTAGTAAGAATTCGCTGACCTTATTATTAATAATTACCGGGATTTATACTATTCTAATCCCTTTAATAGTTACCGGTTTACCCCTAGTTAGTCCTAATATAATATAATTCTAGACTAGTAAATAGTTAGTAAACTTAGATTAGTCCTAGAAGATATACTCTTAGTCCCCTAAGTTAACGATAATCTTATAGGACTTATTATTCTATTATAAGCTATACCTAAAGCGAGCGGTATAAGATTTATCCTATTTTTATTCGTCTAGGTTTTATTTACTTTATTAACGACTAGGACCTCTACCTTAATACTATTATTTATTCCGTACCTCTAGCTCTTTCTTTATTTTAGGAATAAATCCTTCTAGTCCTAGCTTTAGATTAATATACTAGCAGTCTTTTATATTATACTAACAGCTATAGAACGTATATTTATTATTATTATTACTCTAGCTCTTATTACTAGGCTTATTTTAATATTAGCCTTATATTAGCTGTTTACTAAAATTACTAGCGTATACCTTAGATTCTTTAGTCTTTAAAGGTATAAACCTATTAACTAATAATATAGTAATATACTTAAAATCTTATAACTCACCCCTAGATTAAGTAATCTTAGTAAGGGTATAGACCGCTTCCTTTATCTCTTCTAGTAGGCCCCTCTTAAAGACCGCTATCTAGAAATCTATTTCTAGCGGACTCTTTATTTATAGAAGCTTATTTATATACTCCTTAAATTTAGTAAGGTAGGCGTAAAGGTCTTTAAATTAATCTAAGTAAAGCTTATATAGGGTAAAGTATATTACTTTCTTAGTAGCGTATAAATCCGTCTTATATAATAACTTTAATTTAGCTTATACTTCTTTTACTATTATTAGAGTCTTAATTATACTATAAGCTAATAGCGATATAGTAAGATAAATAGCGGCGAGTACTTACTCCTCTAAATTAATATACTTTTCCTATTTATCCTTATCTACCTCCTTAATAGGTAGTTTTACTCCTCTAGTAGTAGGTGAGTTAGGGTTAATTAGCGGTTTATATTCTAGTCTAATAACCTTAAATACGCCGTTAATTACGAGTAATACGCGTATAATAATTTCTTATAATTTATAATTCTTAGTACCTTTTAGCTTCTAAATTTTATAATAATTAGATATAATAGTACCTATTATAAATAGTTCTAGGAATATTTCTTCTAGAGTAATACTAAGTCTTAGTAAAAAGCTTACTATATAATTTATATAGTTCCTAGGTTATATAGAACCCGGGCTTATAACCTATTAAATAGTATAATATTAATAAGTTATTTATACGTAATTTAAGTGTAGTATAATAGTATTTTAATAACTAATAGATAGATATAGCTATATAAAATGGAATAACTATTACGAGAAATCTCTACTAGTCTACCAAGACCCCCTGACTAGTCCTAATTAGTAACTACCGAGGTTGACCCGGCCTGAATTCCAACACCTTCCTGGAGCGCGTACACCTTCCCTCATTTAGCCTAGCGGGTACTCTCGGGACTACTGCGAGTAGTCGATCACGCTGACTAATAGCGGCTTGAGGAGCATCCGAGCGGTTTGAAAGTTATCGGCTCCTTGGCGCTCCGTAGTGCCGGTACACCGTCCAGCAACGACTACTCAGCGCATCATGATTTCATTGACCCAACAACCTGCTAAACCACACTAGATCTGCCAGGAATTCGGGTCGATAATGACATCGGCGATGAAGCTCCCGATGCTCGAAAAGGTTGCATTCGATTGTTAATGATCGGTAGTTGGTAGAGAGAACAACAACCGTAACCGCGATTGATTCGTACTATACCAATTGATCAAGGAAACTAAATGATGAAAAGCCGAGGTTGACCGTGCTCGCAGATGACACAAGAATTCAAGGCTACAGATACCCACCTCTGCACGTCTCTGTGGTCTTGGTATTTCTACTTAAATTCTAAGCAGAGAGCAAAGCGAATCTCGAACTTGCCAACGAAGTATCGAATTTGCCTCCAACACTGTGTGGATCAAGACTACAACATAACACTGAGGCATAGCTGCTGAGGTCATCAAGTCAAAAGAGCAGGCGTGGTCTGCATGGATGTCGCTATTTGAAGCGAGCTGGATGAGGTCAAGATGTCATGTGCTTAACAACATTCATTTGTACTCGAAGTCTACAAACTAGTTACATTTAACCATCGTTGTCAATATCATGAATCAAACATTCAATTGTTACGTCTAGGCACGTATGAAATGACAAATACAGATATTCAGCAAAGTTCGCGGCGGACGAGGTTTAGGACATATACCAAGCCGTCGACTAGGAGAAAGCGGAAGACCTATGGAGTCCCAGGGATATCGAAAAGGAGGAGGTAGAGGCTTATAATAGATACCATACCGCATCATCCCGTTCTCAAACCTTCCTGTGACGTTGCTAATGAAGAGTGTGGTTTCGGTGCTGTGTGGGACCGAAATATGGGATGAGGGTCTGTCAAGGAGAGTCGCAAGGACCATAGAACGATGCCGCAATACGACGGTATGTGGGTTGACACAGACAGAGATGCTTACTGAAAGGTTTGTGGTGTTCATAGATGAAGTGAGAAGTGTCAAGAGAAAAAGATTGCTTCGATATATCTAAACATACTATTGGGAGTGTTTATCGGATGGCCTGTTTACATCGATGATGCGATTTGAAGTCGAAATCGTAGTCGAATCCGAAATTAAAGGACAAGTCTCAGTCAGATCAATAAGATCCACCCTCTCAGTCAGATCAATAAGATCCACCCCTCCTCATCCGGCGTTGAAGTTCGCATTGGTGAAATGGGTTTGCAAAGGCATCACAGTAAATCATTCACCGGACAAGAGCTGCGTCTCGACGAAAGAAATACGTGCATATTACCGGTACGATTTTGCACACGGGTGTAAGAACCTTGCATGAAGGGTTGCACATCCTGCGAAAAAGTCGCTAGCCCACCATGGAGCACAGCCTAGAGCTGGCAGCGCTCTCTACTCGTCGTCACCGCCCATCTTCGTCGACAGCTACTGATTAAGCACACGATAAGAGACACCCCCTCAACAAGGTAAACTGATAGATATCCCCCACCTCCGCGATATCTCCTCCTCCGGCGCGTCGTGCCTTCAGTGGGATATTCGGCGAGTATCTCATGGAGTATCCGGGACCGCGCTAGAGGGTAAGTAGTAATCACGACATTGAGGACGGAACAAAGGTCAAAAGTCAAAGGTGAAGCGGCTGAGGGCAGTGTTCAGGCGGCGAAAGCTAGGGTAGCTTCGGACGTAAGCAGAAGCGATCCGGCACGTCAGGATAGAAGTGCATAGGCAGATGAGTTTCTATGCAGCACTAGCTACATAGGCTGGACGGATACACCACAACGGACGAATGTTAGGAATGATTTCAGCTCAGGGTTTGTCCTACCTCCTTTCGGAAATTCGTAGAGTGCAGCGGTTTCGCGTTGCGAGAAGCAAAGAGCACCCCCGCTGGTGCTGGGTACATGACATGCGGTTTGGCGTGGCGCGTCTTGTTCGGTATGTGTTCGGTATGCGAGGCTTCCGGTAGGCCACATGGGGGGGTTGAGGATAAGAAGGAAGAAAGAGGCGGTGGGGTGCGTAGTATGGGAGGCAGCAGGATTGCTGCTGTTTTGAGATTTCTCTTCAAGGGACTGGAATGATCATTCTTTCTTAATGTGGAGAAGCGCATAAGCAAATTGATTTCTGTGTAGTAATGTTTTCATTGGCGGGACAGACATACGCTTGGGAAAGTGTGCGCACATTCCCACTGGTGTTGGATATTCCTGGCGAAGCGGATATTGTTGGGGATACGATGTTTCAGGTGGTTCTTACGGGGGCTTAGAGGATGAGAAGAAAGACGAACGCTGTCGGGGGGGTGCTTCGAAGGGTAGGAAAGGTGTTGTTGCATAGAGTAATTGGAGTCAAGATCCGATCTACTTCTTTCCCTGTGGATCAGATTTCTAGGAGACGGCCGTAAAGACTGCTGTAGGAGCGATTGTAGTGGCGGAAAGGATTTTTGTTGATTATGTTATCGACTTTGAGGTATATCTTGTCTGACGAACAGATCGGGTCAATTAAAGTCAACGCTTGCGGAAGGGGAAGGAATTGGAGGGTATGAGGGAGATAGAGAATGGTGATAGGAAAATTCATGAGTGGACCTCGGAATTCCTGGCAGAGACGGGTACTGATTTGGTGATATGGCCTTAGTGAAGACCCTGTTACTAAAGTGTGCTTCTTTATTACGGACGAATGTCTTGCAGCGATGAAGTGATTAGCAGACTCAAACCCGAGCCCCCTTGACAGTAGTCGCATATATAAAATAGAGGCCCTCTTCCTGTTTCGGTCACTTTATACGTATTAATCGGAAGCAGAGAGATTAATATCCCGGTCGATGTCATCATATTTCCATTCGATCACGTGTATGCTTGCTTGGTGTCTCCATTCGGTTATGTGTACGCTTGCTTGGTGCCATGTTTGCTTGGTCTCTCTTTGTCATGTCTTATTGCATTGCCGTTCTTTCATGCGTCTAGCCATGACAACGTCGAAGTTATAGATATCCCTGGTATTTGATTTGATATACAATTCGTGCTCTCCTATACTTTCTGCTGTGCTCCTTACTGATATCTGACTCACAAGCCACCTTCTAGCCGAACGTACGGCCGTCATGTCGGATAATATAAGCCTAGCTTTCCGGCATCAACACTGGCCTTGGCTTTATATATAGATATATTGGCTTCTGACACACATAAGATGTCAGCTCTCTTTTGACACCTTATGGTGTGAAATGATCACTGTTGAAGATGCACCCGACACACTTTTACTTCTATATATTACCGAAGCTGATCACTTCAACTTCAACTGGATCCTTGCACCAGAGAATCACATTTCCGACACTACAGAATCCGTCCATCAACACCATCCGAACCAAGATACACGCACTTCCCTTCGTTCGTTCACAAGCCCAAGTGTAGGTCCAGTACCTACTCTGCCACAGCTCAGGGTTTCATGTGACTTGCTCACCCTTTACAGGACATGATGTCAGCCTCGATTGTATCCATGGTAACGTGTCAGGAGCGTTTCGCCACCATTAATCTGCCTCGGGAGCTCCGCGATAGGATTTACCGCGAGTTGCTAGTTCCTGAAAGGACGCGTAAGAGAAGAGATCACAGCTCAGAATATAACGTAGAGCCAAATATTCTTCGAGTCAGCAAACAGACCCATGCAGAAGCCGCCTCCATATTATATCGGGAAAACACCTGGATCTTATTGGAGATACACTCGACCGTACTCTGCGATAAATGTTGGCTACAAATTAGGTCCTGGATTTATCTGTCGCATATTGAAGGCTACCCTGAAAAGCCTGCTTTGAAGGTTGTAATCGATAGTCCGACATATGATGACGATTCTCTTCCGGCATATGGCGACCCTGACAATAAGATTCTTGTTGCCCGCTTTGATCTAGAACGCTTTTTCTCACGCGTCGAATGTCTAGCTCCAAAATTCCCCTCCGAGCGTGGGAACATAATGGACTTCGACCTCCAATTTTCTGCGCGCAACCGCAAGGAGGAGGAGTCTCTGATTGGTTTCTTTCACACCATCCGTGGAGCAGGAAGGGTCTCTGTTGAAGGTATCATGGACCTATCAACCGGGCGCGAGCTCGGAACCCTCATGATGACACCCATCGTGCATTTCGACGAGGTATACGACTGGGCCACCATCTACCAAGCCCGTGGCGATACATACTTTGCTTGCCGAAAGTATGAAGAAGCCATAGACACATATCAACATGGCTTCGAATATGGTAAGAAACTGAAGTATCTCCGGTGGGAGAACTGGCTTCTGAAAGGGCTTATGGGCGGCACATCAACAAACGCCCAGGCTCTGGCATACAAGTACCTGTCCATGTGGTTCGCTTGCGCCCTCTGTAATCTCAAGCTTGGGAGAGACGTTCTCGATGAGATTTATGACGATCACAATTATGTCCCTGGCAGGTTGCTTGCGATTACGGATGACAGCTTACACGAAGCTCATAATCTTCTAACGGGTGGCAAAGCGGAGGAAGGACTTGCAAAGGTGGTATCAACACTGAGGACGTGGCCTTTGCGTGAACGTGTCGATACGGAGATCGACTATATGGAGGTGCAATTGCGTCGCATCGTCCCTAAAACCCAATCTGGTAGTCAATAAGGGAGCGCCAAAAGATCCTCTGTGTCTAGCATGTCTGAGACAACTATCGCAGAAGTAAGTAGTGTCATCAGTATCGTCGTCATCACCAGTGATGATGTACAAGGCCGAATACAGGACGTATTGATCGTGAGAAGCGCTCTTGCTCTCGCCGTCTCAGGAAGCTGGCTGAGGATTGGAGACTGGTATTTGAGGAGTCTTGTCGTCTGCTTACTATCAGGATGGACTGGGAACAGAGCTGGTTGAAAATCTTGTACAGCGATTTGGCATTCCTAGCGAACGAGCACTAATGGAGAGCGAATCGATGAAGTCTCGAGCTATATCTTGTCAAACTGACTTAGAGCCTCACCTCGCGCTTGATAGACCCACATCTCAATGCTGGTACATTATGAGACACGAAGTATTACTCAACTGAGCTGTGCAAACAGAAGTGGTCGGAGCCTAGACTCATGTGGGGCTCAAGCAGAGGTAAGCTGAGAAATGATGCATCAACCTCGGGCTAAAGGGAGAAATTATAGACTGTGCCTCGAAAGTGGTCTCTCTGAAAATGCTAGATGAGGATTGGCAGCGAATGAAAAGACAAGCGAGCCCAAGCGCGCGCTTATTTCTCCACCGCGGCTCCGGTTGCACCTTCCTTACTTTACAGATCTTCAGCTGCTGACAGCGACACCGCCTATCAGGGCTGTCGTGAAAAGAATTCCTATCCTTCATCAAATCTCCGAAACAATGTGTGCGCATGATATTTAGTATGTATTTCATTGTAGCGATTGACGGACCTGACGACATCCTCTTGCTCGACCGGACGCCTTATCTTTCACTTGTCAGCACAGCCCCACTAAGGTTCTCATTCGTTCAGCGTACGAGCAGCAGCTCAGCCACACGATATTGCGCCTCGATTTGCTACTTCGTCTTCGACACGATACGTAGTATTGGATCTCATTGACATCTGATAATCGAGTATTCCATCCGTTGATACTCAATCCTTCCTAAGCACACCCATAACTGCCAGTGAGCATTTGGGAAAATGAGCAATTTGTTAGTTCCCAAAGCTATGGCACCGAAGAAACCCGAAAGACTACTGGAACCTTACTACGACAAAGATGATACGGAAGCTTTCACATTTCTGGGCCCCTTTAGTAACTTGGATCTTTACCCTGGGATGGATCATCCACCTTACTTTGAATGGAAGCGCTGCCCGACAATGCTCGATGTCATCAAAGTACGGCATTATTTGTCCTCAAAGCTGCCAACAGAACTCATTGATATACTTTTGGATCTCGCCGAGTATTGGCCTCATACTTCCTCGATCCTGGATATGACGACGAGAGTCTACCACGATCACATGCGCTATGGCAGCTATGGAAGAGGACCAAAGACTTGGTGGCACAATCGATCGAGCACGCCGGAAATGAGGCGGGAGTGGAAAGAGACTGGCTTCGTCATGCGAACTCCACCATTGGGTCTGCGATGTGTACAAAGTGATGATAGAAGGAAGGCGTACCGTCAGTCTTGGTCTGCATCGTTCGCAAGGAGGAACAAAAACAAGGACAGTGAAGTCAGTGATTGGCTTCCACCACGCGGAAGACATCCAGCACGGGCAGTACTGTTCGAGATCCTGAGCCGCGAGGAAAGAGCTGCAGATCATCCAACTGCGCCAGGATTTCGACAGGACTCCAAAACCTTGTTCGAGGCGAGTGTTGACAATATTGTGTTACCTCAGACGAGACCAGAGTCACCAGTCCAGCCTCTGTATTGGACGCCCGAAGCAGCGACTACGAAGAGCTACCTACAAAACCCGCTCTCGAAAGACGCTCCTTACACCTTCATCCCACGACGCATGACCTCCGCACGCCCAGACCTTGAGCAAGCTTTTCCCGTCTCCTGGAATCGTACGGCGCAAAATCGAAAGTTTGTGGTTGCGTATCGATACGATGACACAACGCGCTTCTCCGTGGAGAAAGAGCGCTATCTCTCTGCAGGCATCGTCAGGGGGTTTGTGCGCGGTCTGAGGGAAGGAGACAGCATCGCTCTTTGGGCGAGAGCACGGGAAGGGGCTGGGGCTTGCTGCAATGTTGTCGACAGGGTCAAGATCCACGTCTTTTGGGCCGTTTGACCGTGCGGAAGAGATCAGAAACTGTTTGATCTTCGATGTGGTTGGAAAATGAAACTTGTGGTTATGGAGCTTGTCGGTAGCGCACACCTTGCTGCTGAGATATACCCAATCTCCCTTTTCTCAGGAGGATATTTTCCCTTTCTTTAGTCATTGTCATTACGGCTCGGGTCTCCTGTCAGACTAGTGCCCGGCATCGCAAGGACCCGCTATAGTCAGTGCATACATCTATTTCGGAGATCGTATAGTTTGCGCTGTTCATGGCAGGTATCGTCCGCTATGCTAACTTGGTGAATACTGCAGGGGTTTGATGTGTACGCGTAATAGTGAATCTATGGATCTCATAGCAGATTAAGGGGTGGCTTTAGTGTGCGGTTGGAAGAATTCAAGCGGTAGTACTCATCGGCCGAACAGGGGTCGGCCGAGATTGCGCATATACACTGAGCAATAGCATGACGCCTCTACGAAGAATCACTCGAAGATTTACAACTGTGCGTTGCGAGACAACTTTCCAATGGCATGTAAGGAGCATATCAACGGGTTCGCAAAAATGGAGACCGCGTGGCTGCTTGGCAGCTTGGCATTTACGCCAAACTTGCTGCGATACAAGACTGATGGAGCTTTACTCGTTCGCCATGACGATGCCAATGCTTGGAATACTTCCTGTACGGTCTCTGGCAGTATACATCCTCACCAAAGGCGATGGGAGGCTTCAGACGATGGTCGTCCGTCGAGGCATTCGAGCTGAATTCTTGGGGCAGAGGAGATGTCCAAGACTGGACTCCACTGTTGGGGAAAGTTAAAAGGCCGAAGATAGTACGCTCAAAATCATTTTCACCCACCATAGTCGAGGAGGATGATCTCGACACTACGAATTTCGGCAGCCATGACGGCCATTGTAAGGATTCGTCGATAGCAGAGGCCACGGATCTTTCGACGACAGAAGTATCAACTGCTCCGCTGTCTTTGCAAAAGACGTTACCAGAAGTACCACATCATGTCTTTGACCGCAGACAGAAAAGATGGATGGTCTATATCGTCTCATTCGCTGGCCTTTTCTCGCCCCTATCCTCAAATATCTATTTCCCAGCTCTTGGGAATATTGCAAGGGTAGGTACATTGTCATACTTTTCTCAGCATCTGATCCTTCGTTTTCAGGAAAATCAGAGCCTCATTAACAAGTTCCTAGACATTCCACTCCTCCGATGCTCAAGTCGCTCTCACCATAACGATCTATATGATATTCCAAGGGCTCGCACCCTCCTTCTGGGGCTCATGGGCCGACACCGCGGGTCGTCGTCCCGTCTTCATTGGCACCTTTCTAGTCTATCTGGCTTCGAACATCGCCCTGGCCCTTGCACCGAACCTGTCTATCCTGATGGCGTTCCGAGCTTTGCAAGCAATTGGAAGCTCCGCTACTATCTCCATTGGTGAGCGCGTTCTCCTCTTTCTAACATTCAGAAAAGTTTTCGGGCTAACTATTCGTTTGTGCACAGGTGCTGGTGTGATTTCAGATATTACCACACCAGCTGAACGAGGGGGCTTGATTGGCACATTTGGTGGAAGTATGAGATTCCCTGATCCGTATATACCAGAAGTCGTTTAGCTAATGAAATCACAGTCCGAATGCTCGGCCAAGCGGTAGGACCCGCCTTTGGTGGCCTACTAACCCAATACTTGGGCTTCCGTTCCATCTTCTACTTCCTCTTCATCCTCGGCTTCATCGCGCTCTCCACAATCGTCATTCTGCTCCCCGAGACCTTGCGCAACTTGGCCGGCAACGGCACCATATGCTTGCACGGATGGCGCTATCGACCGCTGTCATATCGTCTCCTTGGTCTTCCGGAGCCGGTGCTTCAGCGGCAGGATCCCGAGCTTGCAAAGAACAGGCAGAAAATCAACTGGAAGGAAATGGTTACAGGTCCGGCCCGGATGTTGTGTGAAAAGGACGTGTTTGTTACGTTGCTATTTGGGAGTGTAGTGTATGCAGTCTGGAGCATGGTGACGGCCAGCACTACGCATCTTTTCCAAGCACAATACCATCTCAGTGATCTCGCCGTCGGCTTCGCCTTTTTACCTAACGGTATATCCATCCCATCCCATTCCATTTCCATCCACTACACCACTCACAGCTAATACTAATACTCAACTCCACCAGGTCTCGGCTGCGTCTCCGGCTCCTACCTCACCGGCCGCCTCCTCGACCACGACTTCCGCGTCAGCGAAGCCAACTACCGACGCGACCATAACATCCCTTCGACGACCGAACTCGGCGTCAAGAAAGCCCGCGGCGCCCTGCTCGACTTCCCCATCGAACGCGCCCGTCTCCGCAGCTTGTGGTGGCACGCGCTCATCTTCATCGCTACGACCGCGGCCTATGGATTTTCCCTTTCGACACATCTTGCGGTGCCGTTGGTGTTGCAGTTTCTCCGTACGTGGACCCTTTCCCTCTTCCCCAAGAAAACCTTCCCCACCTCCCCCCAACCCAACTCCAGCCAAACCCCCCCCCACTAACCCCCCACCTCACAGTAGCCTACACCGCCACCGCAATCTTCTCCTCAAACTCCACCCTAATCCTAGACCTCTACCCCAACCGCTCCGCCTCCGCCACCGCCGTCAACAACCTAGCCCGCTGCTCCGTCGGCGCCGCCGGCGTCGCCGTCGTCGATATCCTGCTCGTGAGGTATGGGACGCGAATTACGTTTGGGGGGCTGGCGGGGGTGACGGGGGTGGTGGCGCCGTGTTTGGGGATGGAGTGGTGTTGGGGGAGGGGGTGGAGGGGGGAGAGGGAGGGGAGGGGTGTGGGGTTATGAAGGGGGGAGGGGGGGAATAGTGGACATGTGGCTTGTGGGAAGTTGTGATGGGTGTTTTTGAAAGGTGTTTTTGTGCGGGCGTTGGATCGACTGCATGATCAGACGGCGATCGATCGATCCCGAGGAAATGAAAGTGCGTACGAATGCATAATGCATAGCGATGGAAAGAGAGACAGATGGAAATGGAAGGCAGTGTCGAGAGAAAGTGTTTGTTTGGCACGCTATGTACAGATAGAAACTCGAGATGCGCGCTGCTATGAGAGTATGTTGTATATACAGATACCGATACCCAAAAGAACGAACGACGGCCGGTAGATGAGATACAGACAGACATGGACATGAACATGCGAACAAGAAACGTTACATACTCACTCACAAACAAAAGTCCGCCCATCCCATCCCATCTCACCTCCATCCCACCAAAATCAAAACCCTCACCCCCTCACACCTCCCTCCCCGCCGCCACCAACGCAATCAACGCCGCCCCAACCCCACTCCCATCCTTCGCAATCCCAATCCTCACCCTCCCCTCCCCCTCCCTTCCAATCCCCTCAATCTCGCAAAAGGCCTCGCGCATGTAGCCTTCGAAGCCGGGATAGAATTCTACGAGGGAGCCGTCGACGCCGACGTCGATGATATCTTCGTTGGAGGTGTTGGCGGGGTTGGCGTTGGAGGTTTGGGGTTTGGGGATGTTGTTCCCGGTTGAGATGATGACGCTTGCGATGGCGAGGGCTGAGAGGCGGGCTGCGCGTTTGCCGATGGCGGTGACGAGGTGTTTTATTGCGGTGGCGGAGGTGGGGGTGGGGTTGGTGATGGCGAAGGAGTGGGAGAGGGTGGAGAGGGTTGTGGAGAGGTTGGGGGAGGTGTCGGCTTGGATCGTGGAGAGGATGGAGGTGTCGATGCCCCATTTTTGGAAGAGTGGGGAGGTTTCTGCGACGGTGCTGGTGCCGGATTCTTCGTCTTTGAAGAGCTGGCTTTTAGGATTGTCGTGGAGGGCTAGGATGGCGCGGCGGAGGATCTCGCCGAGGAACATTCCCGAGACGCGCTTTTCGAACATCTGGATGCCGGGGTTGATGCTCTCTTTGTCTAGGGCGTCGTCGTAGGGGGTATTGGGGAGGACGCTCATCTGGTTGTCGAAGGAACCCCATTCGGTATTGACGATCATTTCGCCGGTTGATTTGTCGTACTCGCTGCCGTGTATTGAAGCCAATTTTGTGATTTTATCCAACTTCTCTACGTAGGCGCCGTTGGTTCCGGTGCCGAAGATGCCGCCTATCAATGTTCCTGTTTTGCCGGGTGAACCGTATGATCTCGCCATCAGGGTACCGACCGTATCATTGACTAGGGCTGCGACTTTTACGGGGAGATGGAGAGCATCAATTTCGGTCTGCAGGAGCTCGCAGACGTCTTTGCCGATTGCATCGCTGATGTCGAAACCCTTCGTCCATCGTGCTAGGGTACCTTTGTTGATACCTATTTGGTTGACTGGAAAGCTGAACGTGAAGCCTAGATGGAATATCTCTTTTGTCGTAAGCTCCTCCCCTTTCGCACTCGCAGTCTTCCTCCGCTCTATGTGCGCCTGGTAATGATCATCGTGATGTGTTTTGAGGAAATCCTCAATCTGTTTCGCGAGAAATGAAAAGAGCTCCTTTGATGTTTTGGCGGTCATCAACTCTCGAGGTATGGCGACTTTCGATTGTGTGAGGGAAAATGTAGTATCGCCGTGTAACTGTATTGAGCAGACTCTGAAGTTGGTTCCCCCAAGGTCGACAGCCAGATAGAGACCCTACATCAACCGTCAGTTTCAAGGCTTCCTCAGGCAGTTCCAAACCTTTGACCTTCTCTGTCCCATTGGGTACGGCTGTAACAAATGTAGGTATCTGGCTCATAGATGTCCCCGTCTTTTGCAAGCCCTCGTCTGTGTCAATCGATTTAGTATCGCCCTACTGTATTGTTTGAAGCCTGGTCCACCTACGCATCTGACTTATGAACGCCTTCACCCCTTTATTCAAATCTTCGGAAGAGTACTCGAACTCTGCAGCCACCCTTTTTGCTTCTTCGAGGAGCGACATCTCGTTTGCTCGCGAAACAGGCAGAGGCTCCAGAAAGGGGATTCGATCTCGACAAACCGGGGGTGGTAATACCGGCTGACTCTCCGTATAGGATGTAGACTCGAATGGTCTTGTGATTGTATCGGTAGGCGACCTGAAGACCTGTACAGCGAAGACGACAACGACGACCAGAAAGGAGAGGAGCTGAGCTGGGGAGAAGCGGGTGCGGCGGGAAAGCGTTGAAGGAATTGAGTAGTCGGGAGAAGAGTAGGCAATGGGTACGAAGGACGAGAACTGGAGGAAAGGGGGAACGTGGGAGCGGAGGGGCGCCAATGTGGCGGTTTCGACGGACAATGGCGGGGAAGCTGGAGAGAGAGGGGGTTCCCGCTGAAAGACGTTTGCTTGCGGCGTCGATTGAGCGCTCGTTTGCGAGTACTCGGAGCAGTCCACCGAGGCAGGTAATACTCAATCGGATCCTCAGCTTCGGACAGCCTCACTCAGGAGTTCCCAAGAGCGAAAGGCGGTGGTAAAAGAGCTGTTAAAGCTTCTCGTGCAGAATGCGGGGGAAGCTCGGCGCGGGGACTCGAAGCCACAGGAGAAAGCGAAGAGGGCATGAAGATTCAGCGGAAGCCCAGACAGAAAGGAGACAGAACAATAGACGTAATACTCCTATATCCAATCAAGGTGCCACAGTGAGTCCGAAGAAGAAGTTGAAGACAGTGCCAGGATTTAATCGTCCTTACAACGCCAAGACTCAGCCCTAGAAGAGTTCACCTGGAAGAGGCGCATACCTGGAAGGGGCGCACTCTATAGGGTAATAGGGCAACCAGAATAATCTATAGCATAAAGATCATCTTTAATAGTTCCTATAATCTACTAACTTACTCTAATATTAAATTTATAGGTATTACTTTATTAATAGAGTATAATAGAACGTAAATAGTAGGAGATATATTCTAGGGCCAATTAAAGCTAGTGACCCTATAGGGCTGAGCCTCTTCCGGGTACGCGCCCCTTCTAGGTGAACTCTTCTACGGTGGAGGATGCTCCGAAATTCTGTAGAAAATAGACGACGAGCCGGCAATATAAAGGTAAGGTACCTATTGATACAGGTATACACCTAGGTATACACCTAGTAACTCAATTGTCTGTCGATCTTGCCCTTGGTTGTGTCCGGTTTCTTCTAAAGCTTCGATCTAGGGCAATTGGGCCAACGTGCAGAACTCGCAACCCATCAAGAGCTTTAGACGAGAACTTCTCATTCCTCCATTAGAGTGAGTTTAAATGTCTGATATAGCGAAATCAAGCTAACGGTATTAAATGGTAAGGTAATTTTCAGTACAATCTGATGGCTGTTTCCGTGTATTGCTTAGTCATCCGATACTCCAATCAAATTATTCAACTACGAAGTCGACGGGCGCTATTCTAAATGTTTCGGAGGAAAAAGCGTCTCATTCCTTTGACGTGAAGACTTGTCTCAGGTCGGGACTCTGCATCGCTTATAAAGATGCTCGTTCCTGCTGCGACCATGAAGCAAGATCTGTTAAAACAGTGGTTGGCTATTACACTTCTCGAATGCCCTACGCTCGAAAGACCTTCGAAACGGCGACGGATCGATTACCCCAGTGAAGAGGAAGCGACTTCAGAGCCTCCATTGCCGTCAACTCCACCAAAAGCACATTCGGACGACTACAGGCCAGCGTCTAGATCCGCCACATACGCACGTGGGAACCAAATTCAAGACGAGGAGGTGCATAGCTGCAGTCGTCTAGCTGTCCATAGACACTGGCAGGGTCGATATATAGAAAGTGCACGGCATCAAGAGCAGAAGGACCCAGGTTTATATCCTCGGCATACAGTTGATCCGATCAATTCAAGGCTCCGCAGAAGCAAGTCAGACAGCTGTCTTATAGGCTGTAAAGGTTGTGAGACTTCAGCTATAGTGCAAGCAGATTACATGCCTCAAAGCCTCAAGCAATCTCGCCCTGGGTCGGTCGCCTCCATTGGCGGTACTACAGAGTCGCCGCCGAGCATCCGGGCCACTGATACTGGCTCTAAGAACTCCACTGGATCAAAGCAAACCCGTATCGATGTCACGAATACAAATTACAGGAGCGATGTTCTTGCGTCAAATAGAGTCACCTTCAAAAGTGCAATCACTCCTCTGCCAGTAAACGTTGCTGCGGCAGTGAACAAGTTCGTTTTCGAACAGGGTTCCTCAGAGATGGATGACACGACCGCCACCGAAAACCGTGACAAAATCATTCAGCTGGGAGAAGACGCAGAAGCCGAACTCAGTCATGGGTTTATGACTATGGATATCTTACCCTCTAAAGCGGCGAAAAAAACATTGAAGCGCGTACAACAAATGCCATTCACAAACGCAATTCTGCCAAGGGCCATCATACCAGATGGTCTATCGGTGGCCATTCAAACCATATGCGAACCAAAACCCGATGTTGCGTATGGCTATACACTTCAGGGGTTTACCCCTGCTCAACAAATTACTCAAAGAAGCACAGTCAATGGAGCGAATCTTTCGAAATTCTCTCGACTTGCGAAAGATCTTTATTGGCCCTTTCTCGTTGTTGATTTCAAGGCTCCTGCGGTAGGCGGAAACATATACGTTGCAGAAAACCAGTGTGCAGGCGGTGGCTCAGCATCTCTTCTAGCCTCCCAAACCTTACATTCTATAGCGTCACAAGCCAACGACTCTGCCGATCTAACAGACTCCGTTGCATACTCGGCGGCAATTGATGGAGCGGCCGCAAACTTACAGGTTCATTGGTACGACGCGGCGGACGAGACGTATTGTCTCGAAAGAATTCATCACTACGACTTGAATCGGCCCGAGGATATCCAAAAATTCCAGTTGCATACCAAGAATATAGTGGAATGGGGTTTTAGCTCGAGGCTGACAAAGATTAGGGCTGCTTTGGACGTGATTTTGACGGAAGAGCTGAGAAAGAAACAGCTGCAGATAAAGCGGCCCGCCGAGCCTTTGTCACCGCCAATCTCTTAGGTCTGAGCAAGAGTTTTCCGGCTCGACGTGGTTCTGTGGTTCTTATTTTCTTACGATTTACTCGTACAAGAAAAGGGATGGGTTGAAGCTAGTCCTGTTTGGTTATAATATTTAGCAAACATGCTGTGACAAGGCCAGTTCTGCATGTGACAATTTGGCGCATCTAGCGCTTTGTGGTTTAACTGTGAAGATCGATGCTAGCTCGTTACAATATTCGTCTCGCGGCCTTGGGTGTTGATCCAGTCAGGGAATCCGGGTATATGTCTAATTGATTTTGATCAACAGAGTATGTATTCCACATCCATTGAAAGCTGTTTCGAAAAGAAATTCCATGTGAAAGCTAGTGAATCAACAATCTCTGCAAGGCTCACTAGCTTAAGACCATTAGCAAATGAGCCTCCGTATACTTCTCTCGATGATATTCCCTTGGCCAGCCTCGATACTCAGAGCCTCCGTGTCTATATCTTACATACGATAGAGTGATATCAATAACCAGCAAAGCTTGAGACCAAAAGCTTATCACTCCAGCGAGAAATTTGCCTCGGTGGAAGTGGCGGGCTGAAGAAGAGAGACAATATATTCGCTGAAAGTCATATTTGCCATTGGGCCCGCCTAGCGCACAGCTGTAAGGTGTACCTACCTAGAATTATCAGAACACTACCGCTAATAAAGAAGATATATACGTGGCTGGGAAGAGTCGAGGGTTAGTAAGGATGGATACATTGCAAAGATGATACCGTTCCAGTACTTTTATGTGGCGGTCTTGGCACTAGAATACCCGAGAAAAAAACAAAATCCTCATGTAATTTGTACTGTACAAACTAACATGTCTCTGAAGTACCTAATAGACGTCTAAGTAGTCTAAATACGTTACTAATTAAGGCTATACACGATTATATAATCCACTGCCGCTGTCGGCTACTATAATAAAGATGATTGCGTGGGTGGCTGCTACTGCGGTAGCTTCTAGACCTCCGAGCTAACATCCCTCGGCGGCGATGAGCTGAGAACAGCCATTTAAAGAGGAAGTTCAACCTCTACTACCTTAATAGCACGTTAACTAGGTACATGGGGTTATTAGTTAGGAAGCTCTACTGCTATAAATATACTATTAGAGGAAGGCCGCTTAGGCCCCTTTTTACGTACAACTATTACGTAATAGCTGGATATTATTACGAAGTCTAAAACACTAAAAATAAATGTATCTAGGCTTTAGAATTACTTAAATAAGACCGACGTAGTTAGAATATAAGGGTAGGGATTCGTAGGATATTTATGCGATTTTCTCTAGGAATACTAAGACCGCCACATAAAAATTATACGACGATAGGAGAGTAGGATACGGAGCTGTATTTATACTAATCGGAAGAAAAGTATCTGAGAGTTGTAATAGCAGCTAAAACGCGAGGGGAGGGTAGTAGAGGAAGTGGAGTTCTAATATTTAAAATAAATAAGAATCCTTAGCACGATTTAATAGCACCCTACCCCTGAAATTCTCGCTTAGGGGGACTGAAATTTACTGAAAGTCGCGCGTATAAAAGTCTTATTCCTGTCCCTACGTAATAATAACGTCTAAGTTAATCGGATATAAATAATAGGATTAAAAGACTATATATATATAGATAATATAAGATATATTCTATACGTACCTAGCGTATAGTTATTACGTAGGGATAGGAATAATACTTTTAGTATTCTACGACTTTTAGTAACTTTCAGTCCCCCTAAGCGAGAACTTTAGGGGTGGAGTACTATTAAATCGTATTAAGGATTCTTATTTAATCGGCGCTCTACCCCTAGTCGCTATCGCTCCTAGGGGTTCCTACCTAAACGTTACATTTACTTAAACGTTAGATTTTTTAATATTCTATTCTAAAAGTATATACTTCTCGCCTTATAACTAGCTAGTTATAAAAGTACCTTTTAAAAGTATAAATTACCTTCTAATACTAATAATTCTATTAGTAGAGCATTACTTTTATTATTATATTAGTCTTTTTTACCTTAATTTCCTTAATATATTTTTCTTAAGCTAGTATCTTCTTATCCTTCTTAATTAGTTACTTTACCCTTAATTAAGCTAATATTTATACTTAATTAATAATTATCTAGCCTCCCTTTTTAATAATAATACTCTTAAGTAACTTATATTCTTTCTTTATTATAATAGCCTTATAAACTACCTTAAGGTCCTACTTAATTAATAGCTAAAAATAAGTATTTATAATAAAACCCTTTAAAATATAATCTATTAATTATTAGAAGGTTAATTATATTACTTAAAACTCTCTTACTATCTTTTAAATATATTCTATATATATAATAATATTATTAGTAGTATATAATATATATCTTAATATTATTAATAGTAGGAGAGAAGTATTAAAGTAGATATCTTTTAATTTTATAACTTATATCTTTATAAGTACTACCTTAAGATTAAATAGGATAAATCTAGTATTTTTAAAGGTTAATTTAATATTTTAAATTATAAATATCTTACTTCTTATCTATTTAAATATACTTAAGAAGTCTTAGTAATTAAAATCTATATTTCCTACTTATATAACCTTATTAATAGACTTATTATAATAATACTTAAATAGTTAAAATAGACTAATATCTAATAGTTAAGTAAGATATATTAAATATAGCTTTAAAATAAATAGTTTTATACTAAGAGTCTTTATTATTATATAAAATTTATAAGTATAATAGGAGTTAAATCTATTAAGAATTAATTCTTAATACCTTTTATACTAATAGTAATATAAGAACTTATTAAAATAAATTAGCTATCTAAGGGCTAGCTTATTATTTAAATAGCTAGAAGGTAAATAGGCTAGTATATAATTTAATTAGAGGTTATTACTACCTATTTATATAAGATATTTTCTCCTTTTAGTATTAGGAATAGTAGGATACTATTACTAGCTCTATTAATATAATATAGTCTTAATTATCTTTATTAATTAATTATAAAGGCTTACTCTTATTAAATATTATAATATAATAGGTAACTTTATAACTAACTTAAAAGCCTATCTTATTTATATTCTAAATATTATAATCCTATATCCCTAGCTTATCTTTCCCCCTCTTAAATTTATTATAAAGGATTAGTATATCTTCTATATTATAAGTATTCTTTTAAATAGCTACTAAGGGTATTTACTTATATTTATAAAACTCTAGATATCTTTTAAAGAAGTATATAACCTAGGATTTATTAAGTTTTTAATAGTAGCTAGGCCTCTTTCTTAGGATAAATTCTATAATATTATAAATATACTAGATATAAACTAAGTATATAATATTATTAAGATATAATATGTAATTATATATAAACTACTCTTTATCTAGTATAAGTTATATATAACTTTATAATTAACTACTCTTTAAGGCCTTCTTTATAATATATCTCTATATAAGTCTTTCCTTAATAGTAAAATATCTAGATATAGTAGTAATACTAGGAAAGTTACTATTAATAAATATATTATAAGCCTTTTATATATATACCTCTTAATTCTTATAAGTTATAGATATAATATAGTTAATAGGGAGTAGGTAGAGATAGGTTAATAATAAATATAAAAATTCTGACGTTAGGGTGAATCCGACGTTTAGGTAGGAACCCCTAGGAGCGACATCGACTAGGGGTGGGGCGCCGATTATTTCGAATATCGGAAAGGGCGGCGACGGGCAGCCTAGCCGGATACGGCACGCTTTACCGAGTAATTCACCTGTAAACATACTACGCGACAACACCTTCCCCCCGCCCTCGCATCTGCCACACAATGGGATCCAGTTCCTCAAAGCCCGCACCGTCAGACACCCAGCATGTGTTCACCAGGTACCCTCCTCCCATCCCCCTCCCCTATCCCCCATAACCCCAACGACTAACCCAGACCCCCCACCCCCACAGCGAAACCCCCGTCCGCTTCTCCCAACCCCTCATCGACGCCCTCCAAGCCAGCCCCGAAACCGACAGCACCCGCGCCAAAGACCTAGAACTCCACATCCAAACCCGCGTCTCTGCCGAGCTCCGCCGCCTCGAAGCCACCACCTCCAAATCCCTCGCCGAGCTCTCAGCCTCCCTCTCCGCCGCCGACGACGCCACGACCGTATCCACCAACACGGCCGCGCAGGCGCATATGCCGGACCAGAGCGGCAGCCACGGGGGCGCGGATCATAAGGCGAAGGCGGAGGGGGATCGGAGGCGGGAGTTGAGTCGGGGGGGAGTGCAGGCGGAGATTGAGGCTTTGAGGGAGAAGTTGGCGAGGAGGAGGGTTAGGGAGGAGGTTGTGGGGGATGGAGGGGTGGGGAGGGCGAGGGAGGAGGTGGTGGGGTGTTTGAGGGTGAAGGATCGGAGGCCGTTGGATTGTTGGAGGGAGGTCGAGGCTTTCAGGAGGGAGGTGGGGAGGTTGGAGGGGGCGTTTTTGGGGAGGTTGTTGGAGTAGATGGGGTGGGGAGGGGGGAGGGTGTGAGAGGGAGTGGACGGGGGGGTCCTTATGCAATGATGTAGTTTTAGGCGATGGGCTGAGTTGAGAGGTGGGCATGTGGTCTATTTGTATCTTCATTACGTCCTCAAGCCGGACTGTGCACTGCTGCGTCTAACTACCACGCCACTTGAGAGTTGATTCCCCCTAGCTGACACCCTCGTATGGTTCGAGAAGACCGAGAGGTCGTCTCAATGCCTCTCGACGGATTACCTCAAGGTAAAGCGTCTTGAGTATGGCCTCACACTGATTTGTTCGGCCCTGATGACTGCTCTAGTCCCAAGCCTATGCCGTGTGCTGACGGCTCGCTGCTCTTAGCGCTGAGCTGGACCTACCTATGTCGAAAGCCGTGGGGTTCTGGCCTTGAACTTCGTACTTGAGGGTTCTCGTTTCTCTTTCGCAAAGTCTCAACCATTCGCCATCAGGTCTTTCGATTCTAGTGCCCCCTTCTCACCAGTGTCTCCATTTCCCACGCTATCCATCTCATCTTGGATCCCTCCAAACCTCAGCCAATCAGCAACCCCCAAGCTCCTCCTCACAACCCTTGCCCCACTCGGCCTTAATTTACGGTAGTATCCCTGTATCACTGCATGCTCGACCCGAAACCCCCTCTTAATATACCACTCCAACGCGTCCTCATTCGCTTCCCACACATGAGCGTAAATCTCCACCACGTTCCCGCTCGAACTCGAGTAATGCCTTAGAGCTGTAGCCACGATGGCATCGAGTAGTGCCGTAGCGATGCCAAGGGATCGATAAGGTGATAGTGTAGCGAGCGTTTGGATGTATAGCGTGGAGCGTGTTGAGGCGGGAGAGGAGTCTGTTGGGGGTGTGGGAAGTGACTCGATGCGACATTGAATGCCCGCTATGACTGTGGGCTCGGATGCAGTAGGCGCCGAACAGAGACTGCCATCGAAGGTCTCGATCTTGCGTTTTCGGGGAGGTGCATCATTCCAGACGGCGCAGAGAGCGAGAGAGGACGATATGGGGTTGGCGACGGAGTCTTTGTAGAACTTATCGGGGTAGCGGATTGGGAGGAGGAGGGTGATCAGGCGACGGTAGGCAGGAAGGGTTGCGGGTGTGATGGCGGTGATTGAGATGTTGGGTTGGAGGGGAGGATGTGAGTTTAAGGATTGCTGCTTAGGTTGAAGTGTAGGAATAGAGGGAGCCATGGCGCAGCCAGTGCTTTGAAGCACGGAATAGTGAGCTAGCGAGGCATTTCTGGTGCATACCTTATCCTATTAGGACTATAGACTGAGGTGACTTCTAATCTTCTATACAATGCTATCAGCGCGCGTTTGTATAGTATATGTGCAGGTGGGAACGCGCCCGATTCGCGATGGTCTCGACGCCGTTTTACGACACTGTTCATTTCTAGCGCCCGCAGTGCGAAATTGGACTAACGGTATTGATCCGTGATATTTAGAAGGAGCTAATGGCTGCCTAGACATATGCACTATCCTATTGCCTATGAGCTCGGTCAGACTTGAACCAGCTCAGTGACCCAAAAATCATAATCACAGCGCTTCTAGCATCGGTGATAGACCTAAGCATGAAAGGTTCTCTAGTGTCGAAATTATAGTTCTACTTAACGAGTAATATGGAAGTATTCTATGCATCCGAGTCGTCGTTGTAGTCATTCTCGTCCCGTGGGTAGTTGAGACGGGTGTTTGCGGCCGATTGGCAATGCTTGTAGGTGAAGTACCGATCTGACATACGCCTCGAGAGACTTCCTGCTTCGACTGTCGTTTCCGTATCGTAGAAGCGAAACATATTGTTAGGAAACATCTACCCTTGTGAAGATTGATGTCAACCCTCGGAAGGTAAGCTGGATCGCGAACGTCCGCTTTCCCGTCGAAAGGCTTCTCTTGTTGTTAAGGGACCAGAATGTAAAGAATCGTCTTGCCCAGTCCCCTCCTTTGGGTATCTGTGCACGACTTGCACCTCGCTGCTCTGCTTCAGATCGTCCAACTCTTTCGCATCGTACTGGCCCACGTCAATGCCAAACCTCGGTGTTCCCTCTTTGCGCTCCCACCAGCCCATGCTAAATACCCAGCCATTAAATAGACGGTCTCCCAAATATCTGTCGTCACGAAACTCTGGGCCTGGTGGAAAAGTGTCTTTCTTCAGTAGCTCCGAGCCTGCTAGCAAAGACGCCACGGCGGCGATACTGCATGGATTTTTCGGTAACACACGGCGTGTGTCTTGGTTAAGAAAGGTGATGATGGCGCAGAAAGCTATGATTCCTAGCAGCACTTGAACAATACGTGTGGACACAGCACCTTGAACCAGTCTTGGCCGGCCTGGGGACGTGATGGTGGCGTTGTAAGACGGTAGTTTTGTAGGGATGGTGATGTTTGATGGTGCTGTGCTGTGAAGGTACGAATTTAATATCTGGGCCATCCAAATCCCAAACACGCGTTCCAGCCCGCCTATGAGATTATCGATGTTCTCATTGCCGAGAAGATCTGTTGCAGGAATGCCATCGACCCCGTGTATCATTGCTTTAAACCATCCGTCTAGTCCATTCGTTGCAGTACCTGTGACGGGTGTCAGGAATGGCGCCATCTCTCCATCATCTGGGGGCGGGTATACAGGTTCATCATAGATTGAGATGAATTCAGTGAAGAGCACTTTCGCGGTATTGTCGACAGCCCGTGGAGGACCGGTAGCATCGATCACGTAGTCAGGCAAACCGAAGACCACCTCCACATCGAGCTGCTCTATGAAAGGTCGACAGCGTAGCACAGTAGTAGCTTCAGTCTTATTGGTATCAGACAGCCTACCGTAGGCGAACCACATCATGGGACAACCTGGAGCTTGAGGACCTTGAAGCTTACCGGGATCTCGGAAGTCCACAGAGCCCATGCTAGTGGAATAACAATCGAAAAATGATCCTACCTCAAGCGGTCTCCTAATACCAGAACCTGGGTAGTCACTACACCAAAAGGAAATCGGAGGAATAGGACAGCCTGGTGTCGAGTCTGCTGAGATATTCACGTTCACACCTCGGTGATCGAAAAGAATGCGAATGTGGTCTTCAGACAAGCCCGTGCAATTGAGAGAGTCTCTAAGAGCAGGAATCGTGGCAGCTAGCAATGAGCCCTTCCTATCTCTACTGGGTCCATTCACGTCTTCATCATGGTCTTGCAAAGTAATAGTGGGAAATGAGTACGGGCCATACGTCCATGGAGGATATGAGAGATTTGACGTTAGGATCCTAGACATTATTAGAAGGTCTTAAGCACAAGAACATTAAGGGTTAGACTTGCAGTCCCGGAAGTAAATTTTCCATTAGGCTCTGGTTGTTGTTTTGTGTTATTGCGGACATGTCGGTCTCGTGATTAATCGTCCAGACATTTAGCGCTTGTATCATGGTGTCCTTTGCAACATTCGTCGTCTTCAATGTATAGAGGCCGCTTACTGCGATTGTAAGGAATGGCGCAAGCATTGTCGTTACTGAGATAGCAGTAATGGAGAATCGTCTGCGGTGAATGTGATGCAAGAGATTCTCAAGTGATGTCTTACCAAGTCGATCATTGAGCAAGGCATCGTCTGCTGAACAACCGCCAACGCGAAGAGATGAATAAGGTTGGAACACCTGCATCGTGAAAGCGGTACTGTCAGTAACGACGCGGACAACGAACATGACAAATGCCGGGATGTAAACCCATGTATAGTGTAAATAGGTATTCGTTGTTGGTACTGCAGTGATACCGTCAGAAGACACAGACTTTCGATAAAGAAGTTCTACGGTGATGATGACTGCCACAGGTAAGAGAACGACCAGACCACGGGCGCCTATGGAGGCGGAAAAAGGCTGCCACCACGCGACTTCTGTTTCCTTTGAAAGATTCCCCAGGGTTACTTGTGAGGCGTCAAGCTTTTCGTCGGCAGAGCTGGCGGGCAAAGTATTATTGTATTGACATATTCGAAACAGAGATGCGCCTTGATGTGAACGTTCAGATGTTGTGCAGTAGGAGAAATCACGTAATTTATCACTAAGCTGTGCGTTGCTAGCTGCCCCAAGTTGCTGAAGACTTTTGCAGACCTCCTGACACTGGACTAGTATGGCCGCTAGATTGCCGACTTTGCCAGGGTCTTTCGAGCATGTGCGGAAAGATTTGAAAAGAAGCATGCCAATAGTGATACCAGCAAGTAAAATTGAGATCGCTTCGAGCAGACCAAAAGAAAGCGGGTGAACCACCAGGCGTTGCTGGATGTGACTGACAATACCTTCAGTATGGGTGTATGATGGCCGTAGAAGTTTGTTCTTGGCTATTTGTACTCCTATAATAGAGAAGGAAGTGCGGACCGCATGCTCCAAAACCGTGGTATCATTCATCCAGTCGGTGTCTGAGCTGAGGTTTACGAAACTTGCATCTTCTATAATAACTGGATCAAAGATAGCGGTCAAGAGATCGGAGCTCGAAACGCCGTCCAACATCGAGCTTTGCGCCCCAGGGGGAACAACAACGTTTGTGACAGAAGACGCATTGCCAGGATAACCACTATACGAGACTTTGCCCCGGCTGATGTTGTAGATTGGAGTACAAATTAAGCTTGTAAATTGCACGTACACCGTCGACTTGATCGTCGTATTGATATCTGGCTGTATAGGCTGACCGATAGTGCCAATTGTACGCACTACAGCGGTGATGCGCAAGGCATCGTTGCCCTCACATGTCGCAATACGAAGCCTAAGCCCACTCCCAGGGGCGCCATCTCCAAAAATAGGACCATCCAAGTCATAGGCATCGGATGTATTTCGGCACGACGGCGTTGAGAGGGTCATGTTCCAGCCTACGTGCGGATAAGGTCGACGCTCAACTTCAGTGTTGGCTCGTTCGCAAGGTAAGTCAAAGCTGAAAACATCCACGTCAGCTTCGAGAGTATTGCCCCAGTTGTACAAGTCTCCAGCTTTGGTTGAGACATTAAAGCGCGGAACAAGGTGGTTTTGGGTGGTCCCACGCGGATAGCTGAGGTTTCTGAATTGAATGCCATAACTTATCGCCCATGGCCCCCTGTCGGTGGTGCCTGTATTGAAGTCTGAGCCGCTAAAGGTGTCCAGAATGGTCGTTGGGGCTCGTGTCTCCAAAGTGACTTCTTGAACAGCGAAAAGACCTGTAGAAAAGATGATCATCAAAGTCAGGAGGAAACTGCCAGTCACCGGCAGCGCCACCATATAGTGAGCCTTTGTGACCGCATGGAAGAGCACCTTCATACTCCAAGGAGAGACATAGTCGAGAAGGATAGTCTGCGACGCAGGTGCGATACCGTCTTTCATAACTTTCCATGGCATAAGCTGCTTTGATCGATACTCCAACCGGCCCCAGAACACCGCTATAAGGGTGAAAACGGCTGTTGGCCCATATGTCCAGAGGTAATGGTACTTGCTATCAGCAGTACTCAAGCCGTGCCTGCGCTGGGAAACAGCGTACAAAGCAGGTAGCGCAATGGCTATGGCAAGGAAACAGACCAAGAAAGCCGCAAGTGAGCGAGGTCTGAGGATTTGGGGAAGCCAGAGCTGCGCGCTCGCTTCTCCATTGTCTGTTCCCTTACTGGAAGGTTTCGATGCTCTATTGGCATCATTTGGCGAATCACTGGCGTACAATGCCAGAAGTTCATGAGCAGCGGATTCATCGTTGGTGGGATTTGCGTCAAGATCGGACTGCTTGCGAATCATTTTGATACCTCCGGGCACAGAGAACCATCGGATTCGCCGTTGGGAGAGGGGATTGAGTCCTGAACGATACGAGTATAGGTGTGCCAGTAACGTCAAGTGGCATTAGTAGGGAAGGTAGCCTTATGCAAGCACAGCCTTTCTCCATTGCAGTAGTTCTAGTGATAATCAGACCTGCGAGAGCTGGGCGTCAGGACTAAGGATGCAACCGATGCAACCCCCCTCGGAGGCCAGAATTTCGAACTTGAATTTGACTCTCCCCAATCTCAATCTCAATCTCAACTCCTAAATAAGCTGTAAGTCGGACACTTATAAAGGATTGTAAGGCGATCATCTTTCCGACTGTTAAAACTCAAATGTTATTACTTGGGGTCTACGTCCTTCGCGCCCAGCTTTCGCAAGGCTTTATGAACGACATGCAGCAGCACTACACTTATGCCTGATTTTGGTTCTCTGATTCAACTTTGAGTTCATCTTCAAGCTCTGGATTGCCTTGCTCAAGAACGCAACCCTACACCTTCAGTACCATGACAAGCATTACTCAAAGGGATCCATGAACGAGGGAGCGCAACACTTGGAGCCCCACTGGGGTAGTTGTAGATTTGGAAACTTGGGAAGGCGGTGATACGGTGATGGCTTGGACATCTCAGGATTCTTTGGAGGGTTTGGTTGGGGCTTCTTCTGCTCTGTTCGTACTAGGATATAATGTTGAATGTCTTAGACAATTGAGCGCTTTGCCTGACGACTTAAGAGCGACACACTAATCATCCTTTGCAGGGTTCTCAGTCCCGGCTGAGCCTGAAACCCTTCTGCTCTGTGTCTTTTCTTAGATCTGGGTGCCTAAGTCTTGACCAGCGCAACCTACGAATATTTTTTGCGAGTATGTTATTGGAAATAACTATAGGTAATCTTATATAAACTCGCGTATAAGCTTATTAAATCGACCTTTATAAATATAGTATAATATCTATAATTAAGTATCTAATATAATTAATAGATCTATCTTTACTTAATAAGATTAATAATCTACTAGAATTAAAGATTAGTAAATATTTTCTTTTTTATAAATACTTTATTATATAAGCTAGTTTATAGATATATAAGATATTAATTAAGTAGTAAGTTATTTATTTTAAAAGAGTTTATATATCTACTTTTTCTTTATAATAATAAGCTTTATATATATTTTACTATATTAATAATATTCTATTAAGTTAAGGAGTTAATTATTATAATATCTATAATTCTATTATAAGTAGTAGATCTAAAAATAAAAGAAATACCTTTAGCTTTTAGAATTAGTTACATAACTTTACTATTAATTAAAGAATTTCTATAAGTTCTATCTAAGATTAGAAAGATAATTACTTTTTATTAGAGTAAGCTAACTATTTTTTTTAGTACTTAGAGTAGTTTTAAGTATTAATATAACTTATTACTTATAATTAGACTAACTATATTATAATAGAGTTTTTTTTAAATTTATCTATACTTAGCGATTTTATATATATCTTTACTAAAATCGCCTTTACCTCCTATTATACTTAATAAGTAACTACTTATTTAAATAATATAAGACTTATATATATTAAGTATTAGCTACTTATCTATTATTCCTACTTTTCTAATTAATATTATATAGTATAGTTCTTATATAATCTACCTTATAATTAAGAGCCTTAAGAATAAGTATTTAGTAGGTAGAATAACTTTATATAAGGAGTATAAGAATTTATATTATTAAATATATTACTAGAAGGTTACCTTAATTATTAAGATAGAGTAATTTTAATATTCTAAAAATCTAGTATAATAGAAAGTATTTATTTCCCTAGCTACCCTAGAATTCTTAGGTATATCTTACTTTATTAATATAATAAAATTAACTTATAGAAATATTAATATTTTAATACAACCCTACTAAAATTCAGGTAGTATAGATAGATTAGATAAAAACTCTTTAATAGTACTATTTATATTTATATTTATGTTTATATTTATATTTCATATTCTACTATCTAGCTACTTAGAGCTAATAAGGGCGTTCTAACTCTAATTTTTAAAGGAAACTATAAACTATAGAAGAAAACCTCTCTTACCTACCTAATTTATTATACTACTTCTAGGCCTTTAAATATTATATATTATCCTCTCCCTTATACTTTATACTACGTAGTATTAGATCCTAAAATCTATATACTCCTCTCTCTTACTAGGGCTACGCCCCTTTCTCTACTCTTAAAAGGTTTATACTTCCTTAATTACCCTCTTACCCTTCCCTATATAGTTTAACTAAACTAATAAGTACTACTAGCCCTCCTACTATTCTACTACTACCCTATTACTCCTCTCTTATACTATCTAGTATTAAGGTATCCTTTTTCTCTTAAACCTATAATATATAAGTCGCTACTATTACTAGCCTAGTAGAGGGCTTATAATACTTTTATTAGGAATTACTATATATCATTTCTATTATATATAGGAGGGAGCTATTATAGTTATTAGGGGGGTATAAATATACTTTATTACCGCTATTATATTACTATTTCCTAGTACTAGGCCGTATAGTAGTCTACTTATAAGAGAAAGTAGATTATATTAAAATCCTGCCGGCTATACTTATAATTATAGGGTTACTACTCCTACTCCTACGCGTAGTTATAATCCTCCTAGTTAAGGGGGGTAGCCCTAGCCTATTATTCTAGCTTTTCTACTTAATATAATACCTTCTATCTCTTAACCTAGAGTCTCTTATACGTAGAGCTAATACTACTAGCGGGAACTAAGGTAGGTATTATTATATATATTAAGGGCGCGCTTACTACGCGTATAAAAGCTCTATATAAGAAGCTCTACTATTATATAATATCTTAATTTTATTCTAACTACGTTTAGACTAGAGACCTCTTAGCTCTATTAATAAGTAATAGGTTTATAGCTAGTACTATATATAAGTAGATCTTATTACTAGCTAATAGTACTATTTAAAATCGAATTTATAGTTATTTTATAATTCTAAGTCTAAGAAGGTAATAGTAAGCTAGTTATAAGTAATTTAATAAGTTAAGTTAATACTAAAAATTACGTCTAAGTAGACTAACTGTTTTTTTAGTACTTAGGGGTTATTTTTAGTATTAACTTGAATTATTAAACTACTTACAGCTAGCTTATACTCTGTATAAGTTTAGTATTATATAACTTTATAAATTTAATTCTAAATTTAATTCCTTGCAGTTAGTCTACACCTAAGTAGAAAAATATTAGTTAGTCTACTTATAATAATTTAGTATTATATAATAATAAGAGATTTAGTTTTAAATAGAATTAATATAGTTAATTTATACTAGAAGAGGAGTTTTAGAATTTTTTAAACTAGTAATATTTTAATTATAATCTTAATAGCCTATTAACTCTTTATATATATATATTACCTTTTTATATTATCTTCTTTACTTACTAAGAATTACCTAGATAGTAATAATAATAGTACTTAGTAATATAATAGTAAGTACTAGTATATATAGAAATATATTAGTAATATATTAGTTAATCTTATATATAATATAAAGTATTATTATAATAAGAAAATTAATCTAATCTTATAATCTTAATAAGATAGTATAATTATATTAGTAAACTAGGAACTAGTATAGAAAATTCAAAGCTAGAAAATCTACTAAAAGCGTATTTTCCAGGGCAAATACTAGTAATAAATAGGAAAATTTTAGGTTTTTTTATTCTAGCCTAAAAGTCCTATATATAGAAAATCTGGATTTAAGGCCTTAAATCCGTGATTTTCCTCTAGCGCTAGGAAGAAACGGGAAGCTCGCTAGAGCTATAGTAGCTACGTCGTTAACGCTAGTATAATATAGGTTTTAAATATAGTTAATTCACGTAATTTATATACGCGTAAAGTACCCCCCCTAGCCTAGCCCCGTTTCCTATACCTATATTACGCCTGCGATTAATTCTCCTACTAAGTATTAGTACTATTAGTTATTAATAAGACTTAGTACCTTATTATAATTACCTAGTTAGTACTAGCCTAATATAGTTATATTATAATTAATTAATAGGACTTATCCCCTATTAGTCCTATTACCTAGTATTTTCTAAAAGTTACTAAATATATTAAATACGTATTTAGTAACTTATAGTATTATTCCTAGCCCTAGGGCTAATATATAAGCGCGCCTATTATATACGTATTTTCCGCATTTTTCTATATTATTCCTCGTTCCTAGTTTACTAATATAAATAGAGTCTTAGTAAATTAGATAAATACCTTAAGTTAATACTTAATACTATCTTTTAATATTAACTTAAATACTTAGTACTAACTATTAATACTAATTAAATACTTAGGCTAGGAATCTAGTATTAACCTACTAAGAGTTAAATTAGATATTTAATATAAGTTTAAAGTACTAATCTAGTATAATTAGCTTATATTAACCTCTTTATACTATATACTTAGTAACCTTGTAATATACAGACGAATTTTAAATTACAAGGTAAATACTATAATTATAATAGATATCTGTAAGACTGCTATATATTTATACGGGATGAAACTTAGCTTAAATGTATATCTAATCCAGCTAGCGCATTTCCTGTTTAACAAGTACCTAGGTACGGAGCTCCGCAGGTCTCAATTATATGTTTAAGACACTCTGCATATTGCCCGCCTGGTCGAAAAAGAATGGTGTAATAGCTTCTCTTCAGGTATTTTAAGGTCCCCTGCGGTATTTAAGGACCCCGTGAACCCCGATTCTGCTTTCGATGCTCTAGGAGGCATTTTGCCAGATGTTACATTACCATCGCGCACCTCCATAATCCAATCTAAATACCCTCACTCCTCTCAATCCCTATTATGCCACGCTCAATTACTCTCCAAGAGAAGCATCCAGAGCTGTTCGCGCAAGATTTCTATATAGATCCTAGGAGTAGGAAACGCAAAGCTCCCATGGAAGTCTTATGTCTCGGCTACATGCGTACTGGTACTGCTTGTGAGTCTACATGTCACGTTGACTCAGCTATTCCTGGTTAACCTTGCCCCTCAGCTATGCAAACAGCCTTCAACCTTCTCGGAATCCCCTGCTGTCACTCCTTCTCGCTATACAATCATGTACATGATTGTGCGATGTGGATTTCGGCCTTCGACGCAAAATTCTCTGGAAGAGGCAAACAATTTACCAGGACGGAGTGGGACCAGCTCCTGGCAGATTACAGCGCTGTCACCGATGTCCCAGCCCTTGCTTTTTCCGAGGACTTGATATCAGCATATCCGGAAGCGAAAGTGGTGCTGATGGAGCGCGATATTGACAAATGGTACATGAGCTTTGACGATGCGGTTGTCAAAGTTATGTGGGGCAGATGGGGTCATTGGATCGCAAGCTTGGACCCATGGTTTGTGGGGCCGATCCGAGACGTTCACCTACGGTGGGCGAAAGACTGGATGGGTGTGAATTCTGCGGAGGATATGCGTGTTAAGGCAAAGGAGAAATATCGAGAACATTACGAGCTAATTCGCAGAGTAGTGCCGAAGGAAAGACTGCTGGAATACAGGCTCGATAGTGGATGGGAGTCGTTGTGCGAGTTTCTGGATAAGGAGATACCCGACGTTGAGTTCCCAAGGGTCAATGAGACAGCTTCGATGCGCGAAAAAATGTCTATTATCGCGGGCCGAGGGTTTAAGAATTTGCTTAAACGTGTTCTTCTGTGGACTGGGCCATTGATAATTGCTGTTATTTTGGTGATGGCTAAGTATAATTGAATAATTATAGGCTCATCAGATTATGTATCCTAATCCCACGCATGCAATGTTTCATGGCTCTAGCAATTTGATCAAAGCTGACCAAATGAGATCATTGCGACAAAAAGAATCCGGTATTTCTTGGTAAGGCCATGGCCTGCGTAATGAGCGAGGGTTTCCACCGGAATTCGTATCTAGTCCACTCCTGATTCCATACTCTCGAATCCAGAACTAGAGCTGCGATCTTCCTCTCCTTCAACGGCTGTCGTGATGGCGGCTGTGCTGCTCCAACTCAATTTCAAAGCGTATCCCATCGTCGTCGATCACTTTTTTCTTTCCACTGCTGATGAGGGTCCGGACGGCTTTCTTCATTGGGCCTTGGCCATAGGGTGATAATAAGGTATCTGGATGAAGCTGCTCAATGCTTCTTGCCTCAATATCTAAATAGGAGTCATGGCTTCTGGGCGTCTCGCTCTTGTTGATCAGTAGATCTCTCCCCGACCTTGGGAGCCTTTTGAAGCAATCGTTCGGGATAATGGGTTTGGCCACTTTGTACCGTGAAACAAGCCAGGATCTGAGTTTCTCGTAGGGCGCGGGTAGATGATGACGAACCATTTTGGACACCACGGGCATACTGACACAACAGAGCCCGATACTCATCTCGCTATACTGTAACCAAGTGAGTCTCTGGTCTAGTCCATTGGCGTAGGGGCAAGGGGTAGGAGGCATACCTTAGGATGTTAACAGACAGAAGATTCCAGGTGATATCCGCGTTCTTGTTTAGCAGGGTTCTATAGGAGATACTAAGCGCTGATGATATACAAGCTCTATTGATCGTTATTAGTTAAGTAGCGATCGGTTGTAGGTGATTGGGCCGTACGCTGTTCCTGTCAAGAATATCAGAACGACCCCAATTTTACGTCGAAATGGCATTTGAAGCTGCATCACAGCTGTGATGGGAAGAACCAAGAGATACACGTCGATTCCTAGTCCAACGGAAGCGAGTGGAACACATAGAACCAATACTTTAGCCTCTTTAGGTGAAGCGGCCACTGTTGTAAACGCCTTTCCTTTCTGGGGAGTCATCATTACGATCCCAAAAACCTCTGTCGCCACGTAGAACATCGTGGTTACCATAGCGCCTAGGTACACGCAAATCCTTAACCATTTGAGGGGCCGAAAGATTTGCAGATACATGAAGAAGAAAGTCAATTTCGTGAATATCATGGCTGGTGGCACGAGGATGACCCCAATATAGCTCATCATTTCTCCATTTCGCCTGATGTAGCGCTGGTTGGACTTACCACGAGAAAGGCATCGCTTGCTAAGTAAGTGAGTCGAACATTCCATTGATGTGTCCCAACTTCACCACGTTTTACCTCTAGTCATTTTTAGCACCTGCTGGGCAGACAGGGACCGCTTGATAACAATACCATATAGACAATTGATGTAATATCCGATAGCCGCAAGCCTCACCGCAGTATCCTGTCAGCAAGATCTCTTGAGTGGAGTTGACTGGTGTCATGATTTACCGCGCCGAGCAAGCATGTCACTTAGATATATATTAGCGTCTACGGCTTGCACTACGAAGACAATATGCTTGACTTACAGTCATCCCAACCCAACTTTCAAACGATTTGACCTTATATATAAGAAGTTATAAGAGGTTAAAGAAAGTAGAAGATTTTAAGATTTCTACTTTAGAGATCCTCTATACTCTTTAATCTCTTATAATATAGATGACGGGATAACGAGATTTATAGTTATTTGAGATTACTAAGTAATTTACTTACTAATATTAAACGGGAAGTATTAATTAGCTTAAAATAATAACTAATCCTTCCTATAACATTCTTTAGAATACTAAATCTAAAGAATACTAGAATTATTAGTATCTTTACTACTATTTAACTTATTAGTATCTATAACTAGCTTATAATACGCGTAGTATAATAACTTAGAAGAAGCGGTTTAAAGTACTAGATATAATAGATTATATTATAAAGGCTTTAAAGGCCTAGAAGAATAATCTAAACTTAAATAAAACTCTTAGAGAATATATAATTATATATAATATCCCTTACTCTATACTCTACTATTACTCTTAGAGCTGTTAGACTTATATAGAAGGTAAGGAAGAATATTAGCTATTTAATCCTATAAAAGAGATAGTACTAGTAGACTAGTATATATAGCTTATTAAGTAGGGATACCCTCTAAGAGTTAAGACTCTTAGGGTTCTAGTATTAAGTCTCCTATAAAATAAAAGAGATAATAAGGTATAATAGATTAGAAAGTATTAAACTAAATAATTTATATAATATTATCCTTATTTAGAGACTAAGTATAGTTATATATTAAATAATAATTATACTAAAGGGATATATTATAAGTAACTTAAATAATAGTTTTAACTCCTTTAAAAGTTTATTAATAAATATAGAATAATAGTAAAAAATATCTATAATTTTAATCCTATAAAAATTATATATAGAATTATAATTAGACGCGTTTTAAGACTTAACTAGGAAATTAAGAGTTAGTAATAATTATTAAGTATATTAATTATCTAAGCTAGTTAATACCTCTTATAATTAGCTTTAAAGTAAAGTAATATTAGAGTAGCTAGTTTAATTAATCTCTTACTAAAGTATAAATAGAAGGAGTAGCTAATAGCTCTAACTACTTATATTAGCCCTAATATATATATCTTAGTCTATAAGAATTAATAATAATATAACCTAATATAATATATCCTAGGTAAGCTAATAATATAGAACTATTATATTAATTCTTCCTAATAGGAGCCTAGCTTATAATCTTATTAATTAGGGCCTAAGGACCTAAAATACCTAAGATATAATATAATATAGACCTACTTAAGAAATAGCTAGTATACTATCCTTATTACTTATATGCTAAGGAGACTATAACTCTAGAGGTTTAGATACTATTAGCCCTAAGACGGCTTAATAGCTATTTAACTAAATAGCTATCCTTAAGGCTAAAGTAGTAGAATTTTAATATAATACTATTAGTACGGCCTTATAAAGGGGAAGAGGCCTAATAGATCTATTAGGGCTCGTTATAAGGCGTAGCGTAACCTCTTCTATATATATACCTCTAATAGGAGCTATAATAACGGCGATAGTAGTAAATTAGGATTATAAGAGAGTAAAATATAATAAACCCTTAATATTTACTAGCCCTCTTATAGACGTCTATTTATAGATTATTAATTATAATAACTTCTTTAACCTCTAGATTATTAAGGGCTCTAATCCTTAAGTATCTATAACGTGTACCTACCTTAGACTTAAAATTAGAATAAGAATATAACTTATAAGACTATTAGGCCTCTAAGAGACCTTTAAGGACTAGGATAAACTATAAGTATAACTATTAGAGAATTACTCTATTAGGGATATTAGGTTAGATATAGAGTTAAAAATAGACTATATATATATAAGAAATAGGGAGTTAGTATAAAATTTTATTAATAGATTTAAAACCCTAATAATAGATTTATTATAGAATAATTTAGTAATTTATTATACTTTTAGGAAAAAGCTATTAGCTAAAATCCTAAATTATATCTACTAGTTATAATAGTAACTACTAGACACGTTTATAGGATTTAAGACCGTAGTATAATAAGCTAAAAATTACATTAGAGTTAGGAAGTAGACCCTAGAAGATTATAAGGAGGTAGAATAGGGTTAATAAAAAAGGATATAATTTACTAATAACTATCCTAATAAGGAAGGTAGAGGATACTCTCCCTTATATAATAAACTAAATAATATAAACTTTAAACTATTAGGGTTAAATAATAAGAAGAGGGCTAATATTTATAATAACTATTAAAAGGCTTAAAGAGATTAAGGGGTATATATATATTATAGGTAGAAGAAATATTAGGCTAAAGATTATACTAATAGACCTATTAACTACCCCTATCTAAAAAATAATTACTTATAATACCTAAGGTAGTGTCGCGGGTTATACTAGTCTTAAAGGAGTACCTTATAACTTAGGAATTACCCCCTTTAAGGTAGGCTAGGCGTAACTTAGAATATTAGTTATAAAAGCTATAATATACCCTTAAAAAGGAGTTCCTACGCCTTACTTTATTAGATATATTTAATAAGATCTATAATAAGGATTATATCTTAATACTTATATAAATATAAAAAACCTATTCTAACTTATACTATTAATATATAAAATTAACCTTATAAGCTTTAATTAGCTCTACGGCGAATTTTATTAATTAGGACTAGGTTTAAATATTAGGCCTTACGTCCCTAAATATTAAGGTAGCCTAGGTTATTAATATAAATAGAAGGATAATTAGTCCTACCTTATTATAAGTACTATTTTATATTAAAATTAGCGCTCTAAGTAAATACTACTCTTATTATACTTTTAGAGCTATTCTTATATAAGGTTATTAGATAATTCTAGGCTTATTATAACTTTAGTAAATTAATCCTATTATAGATTAGACTAAGGGAAAGGTTAGTATACCTAATAATATTAAGGTATTAGATTAAATAGACTTTAATAATAAGGTAGAGGGAGAGACTATTTATACCTATTACTTTATAATTAAGGAAGCTAACTAATTAGCGCTAAGAGTCCTACTAATAAAGTACTTAGAATACTTAGACGTTTTTAATAAGGAGGTAGGAAGCGAGTTACTACCCTATTATAATAAAATTAATTATACTATTAACCTTTAGCTAGGAATTATACTACCTTCTAACCTATTTTATAACCTATTAGAGACTAAGTTAGGCGTCTTAAAAGCGTATATTAAATTAAATAGAATCTTAAATTAGGCTTTATTAGACGCTTAAAATTAATAGCTAAGGTACTAATCCTATTTATAAAGAAAAAGGACGGAGGCTTATACCTTTATATAAATTACTAAGGCCTTAATATAATAATAGTAAGAGATTAATATCTAATCCCTTTAGTCTTAAATATTCTAGACTAACTAAGAAGAGCTAAAATATATATAAAAATCGACTTATAAGGGGCTTATAACCTAATTTAGGTAAAAGAAGGTAATAAATAGAAAATGGCTTTCTATACTTATTATAAGCTATTTAAATACTATATTATACCTTTTAGACTAGTTAATACCCCCTTAATATTCTAATTATATATTAATAAGGCGCTATTATACCTTATAGATATTATAGTTATTATATACCTTAATAATATCCTTATCTACTCTAATAACCCTACTAATTATAACTATTATATTAAGGAGGTTTTAATAGTATTAAGGAAGTATAGTCTATTTATAAAGCTAGAAAAATATGAATTTAATATTAATATTATAAAATTCTTAGGGTTTATTATTAGCCTTAAGGGTATTATAATAGACTTAATATAAGTCTTAATTATTATAAATTAGCCTACTCTTATAACTATAAAGTAAGTCTAATCCTTCTTAGGATTTTATAACTTCTATTATTAATTTATTAAGGAATATAACTAAATTATAAGGGAACTAATAGAGCTAATAAAGCTAATAGTTACTTTTTAATAGTTATAATAGGCTAAATTAGCGTTTAGAGAGCTTAAAGAGGTATTTATTAAGGTACTACTACTAGTATATTATAATCCTAACCTACCTTTATAAATAGAAATAGATATAAGTATATATATACTATTAGGGGTATATTCTTAAAGGAAAGATAATACTTATAATTATAAATTTAACCTAGTTAAAATAAATTATAATACCCTAGATTAGAAATTATTAGCTATTATTATATCCTTTTAAGTATAACGGAAATACTTTAAAGGAGCCTAATACTATATTATAATTATTATAAACTACTATAACCTTAAATTATTCCTTACTACTAAGACGCTAAGTTAATATTAGGCCTATTAGGTAGAGTTTCTTTTAGTATTTAACTTTAAAATCTAATACTAGCCTAGGAAGAGGAACCCCGCTAATATACCCTTATAAAGGGCTAATTATAATAAGCCTAATACTATTTATATTATAGTCCCTTTCTTTAAGTTAGCGCTTATAATTATTAAGGAAGGATAGGATATAGCCTACTAGGTAATAATAGACCTAGAATTAATAGAATAGGAAGATAAGATTAAGAAGCTCTTATAAACTATCCTTAAAGAAATCTTAGAAAAGCTTAAGACTAATATTAGAGCTATTAGGGCTAAAGGACTAAGTTATAAGTAGCTATTAGGCCTTTTATATTTTTAAGGTAATTATTTTTATATACCTAAGGATATAGATTTAAAGGTTTATATTATATAAAATTTCTATAATTCTCTAATAGTAGGCTACTTTAATCGTAACTAGACTATCTTAACTATCTACTATTAATTCTACTAGCTATTACTAAGTAATAACGAAGGCGATTATATAAGAATATATAACACCTATTAAAGAACTAAAGCTTTAAATTACCTACTATATAAGGAATTAGTACCTATTCTAATTCCTAATATACTATAAAGGTCTATTATAATAGACTTTATTATAGACCTCCTAAATAGTAAAAGCCCCGTTAATAATATCTCTTATAATTATATTATAGTAGTAATAGACTATTTTAATAAGATATACTACTATATTATAGATTATAAATCTATAACCTTTAAATAGTTTATAACGCTATTCTTATAAGATATATTTTAGCTTTACAGGATACCTAATATAATTATTAGTAACTAAGATACCCTCTTTATCTTATACTTTTAGTAAACTCTTATAAAAGCTCTTAGTATAGACTATAAGCTTTTAACGGCGTATTATTAATAAATAGATAGCCTAATAGAGCGGTAAAATTAAGTTATTAAATAATACTTATAAGTCTTTATAAATTACTAGTAGGATAACTAGGTTACTCTACTTAGCCTTAGAGAATATACCTATAATAATAGTATTTATAGTACTATATATTAAAGCCTATTCTTTATTTCTAGTAGTAGAGAACCTAAACTATTCTAATTAGTAGACGCTCCTAGCTATATTAGCCCTAGTATAACTACCTAAGAAATAGTAAAAGAACTAGAATACCTTAATATAATCCTTAAGGAAGAGCTTATTATAGCTTAAAATACCTAGGCTTAATATTATAATAAGGGGAGAAACCCCCTAACCCTCTAATTAGGAGACTATATTATATTATATAATATTAATATCTTATTATAAAGACCTTATAAAAAGCTAGACTATAAAAAAGTTAGCCCCTTTCTAGTAGTAGAGGCTATTATACCTAATACTTATAAAATTAAGTTACCTTTATAAATAAAGGTATACCTAGTATTTTATATATATCTAATAGAACCCTATTATACTAATATAATTAAAGGTTATATTATATTACTACTACCTATAATTAATAAAATTATAGAGTATAATAATAAGAGAGAGTATAAAGTAGATAAGATTTTAGACTCTAGACTCTACTATTATAAACTATAATATCTTATAACCTAGAAAGGGTATAAATTAGAGGAAAATTTATAAGAGTTAGTAAAGGATATATAAAATATATTAGACCTAATTTATTAGTTTTATTAAAAGTATCCTTTTAAAGTATTATTATAATAGTATAAGTATAAAGCCTTAGAGGTATAAAACCTTAAGGTATAAAGCTACTAGTTAGACCTTTTAAGTTATTTTAGAATAGATATAAGTATAAGGCTATTTCTTATATATTTAAGAAGTATAAAGCTATTATAATATATAGTTTTAAGGTATAAAGCTATTTCTTATATATTTATAATATAGAGTTATTATAATTATATAATTTTAGGGTATAAAGCTATCTTATAGAAAATAAACTATTTAGCCTTAGCTATTAAGTTTATAATTATAATAATAAGCCTATTAAGTAGGATTAGGTTAATACTTTATACTTTATAAAATTTACTACTTTATACTCTTATAAACTCTAACTCTATTATATCCTCCCTTAGCTTAATAGTCTATTAGCCCTACTTTACTACTTAAGATAATAAAACCCTATATAATTTAAGCTTATATTAGGCTTATAAAACTAAGGAGGGTCTTATTAGTACTATTATTATATCGCGTAATTCTAATTATTAGATACTTAGTAAGGCTATTAATATTATAGATTAGGTACTCTAAGAGGCCTACTATAGTTATAGATTAAAAGATAAATTATACTTAGAGTACCTATTTTTAAACCTTATAGTAGAAAATATTAATTATCTATTAGAGGTCCTTACTCTTAATAGTATATTAGATAGATTTAATAGGGATATATTACTTAAACGCGTAAAGCTATTAGACTCTATTATAAGTCTTATTATTCTTAAAGGTATCCCTATTATTAGTATTAAGGCCTAGTAGCCTCTAGATTTTAACGCCGTAGAATTATCTATCTTAGAGCCTCTTAAGATCTATTAAGGTAATATATTTAATATTAAGTTTAATAATAGATATAATATATTTAACTAAATTAATAAGGATAAATATTATATATATATTCTTTATAATTAAGAAGATTATAACTTAAAAATATACTATATTATTACCTTATAATAATTAAACTTAAAGGCTATTAAAGCCTAGGCTAAGGAATTAACTATTAGAGTTAACTCTTATAAGCCTAAGTCCTCTCTTAAGCCTTTATAAAGTATTAGTATACCTATTTTATATTAATTATAAGTACCTCTATTAATACCTTTAAACTTAAAACTTTTCCCTAACCTTTTAGATAAATTTACCTATATACCTTACTAGTTATTAGATATAAGGGCTAGTAAGTCTAGAGAGATTTATATAAGTAGTACTACTAGTCCTATCTAACCTTATTACTATAATATAATAGAAATAGATGAATTTAGAGAGATTCTTATAAGTAGTTCTACTAGCCCTACCTAACCTTATAGCTATAATATAATAGAAATAGAGGCTACGCCTCCCCTAATACCTAATACTAGGAATCTTTAAGGGGCCTTTATTAATCTAATTAGGTAATATATTTATATAATTATTATTATAAAGCGCCTAGATAGTACCCTACTTATTTAAGTAGATATAATAGTACTTACTAGGAAAGCTATTAAGGATATTATACCCTTAATTAGGGCTATTATTATAAAGGATAAAAAAGCCTTTAATATAGCTAAGAGTAATATTACCCCTAAGATATATTAAATACTTTATTAGGGTAATAAGGTCTTAAAGACCTTATAAGTTAAAGTAAAATAAATCTATAATAAGGCTAGATAACTAATTACTCCTATTATAGCCTATTATCTAGATATTAGTTATATTATAGACTATAAAGGCCCGCCTTATTATAATACCCTAGATATACTCCTATAATATATTAAATTAGGCTATATTATAGCTAATCTATTTATATAGTTTATTAAAGAATAACCCGCTCCTATAAAACTAGAGGACTTAGGGCCTAAAGATTAAGACTTAAAATAGGATATTAATAGGGGACTTAGAGGCTAATAGTAGGGTATTAGGCCTTATAAGGGTTATAAGGTATAAGGGGGGGGATTATAAATAGAAGGAGTAGTTAATAGCTCTAATTACTTATATTAGCCCTAATATATATATCTTAGTTTATAAGAATTAATAATAATATAACTTAATATAATATACCCTAGGCGAGCTAATAACATAGAACTATTATATAAAGGTACTAAGATTACTATTAGTAATAGGGGTTAGACTAATAGTAAGGTTATATTAGAATAGCTTATTAATATATTTTATAAGTATACTATTTAATATACTTAAAGGGACTAATATTAACTCCTTATCCTTAATAGCTATAATAGCTACTTTATATAATAGTTTATTATAACTTATTACAAGAGAAAAATCTTACCTCTATATCTTCTACCTTATATAACTTTACTTTTATAACTACTTAATATTAGTATCTTTAGACCTCTATAAAAAGCTTATAATAATTTAGTAGTAGACTAACTATTTTTTTAGTACTTAGGGGTTATTTTTAGTATTAACTTGAATTACTAAACTACTTATAACTAGCTTATACCTTATATAGGTTTAGTATTATATAACTTTATAAATTCGATTCTAAATTAATTCCTCGCAGTTAGTCTACTTAGTAGATAAGAGATATAAGGTAGGGTTAATAGCTATTACTAAACTCCTATTTATTAAGATATATACTAAGGTATATAAAAAGGTAATAAGGCTAGAGGTAATTATCTTATCTTTTAAAGTTATAAGTATTTACCCCTTTTATCCTAAGTAAGTCTTAAAGAAGGTCTAGGCTACTACTCTTAATCTAAATAATTATCTAATACCTACTAATATAATACTAAAAACCTCTAAGATAGTAGAATAGATATAGCTTTAATTCCGGCTTATTATATTAATAGGGTATACCTCTCTAAGGAATTACTACCTTAAAAAGCTTTAGAAAGAGTATATTAATACCCTTACTAATAATATTCTTCTTAGTTACTAGAACTATCTATTATTCTCAGAAAATCGCGTATATAAGGTACTAATTATATCTTATAAATTCATATTAAGTAACGGCTATCTTATAATACTTAATAATACTATTATTTAAAAGAATACTACTAATAATATTAAATTAGAGTAGATTTAGAAGGCTTACTATACTTAGGTATAAAAGGAATATAAAGCTATTCTTTATATAAGAAACCTCTATTAGAAGATATTACTAAAGTATAAATATATTATATTATAAGTAAATCTTATAACTAAAATAGTATAAGAGGGCCTAGAGGAGGATAGAGAGGAGTTAGTATTACTAGATAATAAGGGTAGTAATACTAAGATAGAGGAGTCTAGTAGAGAGGAATAATAGTAGTAAGGGCGTATTCTAATAAGACTCCTTATATAATAGTAATATTTTCTTAAGCGAATATAGTTATTTATTACTTATAGGGAAGAATACGTGATAATATTATTAAATAGAGATATTATTATTATAGCCCTACTAAAATAGCTAATTATCTCTAGGTAGTAATAGCGCCTTACTTAGTAATCTCGAATAACTATAAATCTTATTATCTTGTTATTAATATTAACTTCTTATATATAAGGTTAATTTTAGGGATTTTAAGGGTAAAAGCTTTATAAGAATTAGTATAATATTATCTAAGTTATATAGTACTAATAAGGACTATTACTAAGGTTTAATAAGAATAGTATAAAGGGAAATACGCGTTTTTACCCGCTAAGTATTCGCATATAACCTGTTGGAAATAAGCCCTTCTGCCAAGACAATAAGCGAGTAGCCACGTCTACAAAGTCTTGTTCCTAGACACCTTTTGACCATTTCAGACATCTAGCATAGCCAAATCATCCATCATACCCCTAAGATCGTTCAACATAACCTGCATACGCTAATACCTAGCGTATTCGTCTTTTTTTCTCCAACGCAACTCTGCCCGAACACCTTCTGCTCTTTGGCAATCTCCCCTCGTACATAATAGTTCGCCTTTCTCTGGGTGTTCACCATAATCATGCTTTCTGAACCGCTAGGCTCTGTCCTAGTAGTCGGCGGCTGCGGCTTTCTTGGCTATCAAATTGTCTCCTTGCTTGTCAATGAGCCCAATTGCTCCGTTTCCGTGTTGAGTCGCAATCCTGGTAAATAGCGAGTTGCTGGTGTGTCTTACTACGCGTGCGATGTCACAGAAATCGACTCTTTACGACCTCTTCTCCTTGAAATTCGACCTCGGATCATCCTCCACACAGCATCCCCAAATTTTTATGAAGACGAGGTCGACAAGGCACTTCTACATCTGGTCAATGTGGTTGGTACGCAAAACCTCCTAGATGTTGCAAAAACGACAGAATCAGTTAAAGCCTTCATTTACACGTCATCTTCCTCTGTCCATGCCGGTTCCGAATTCCATTTCATCACCGAAGAAGCGCCACTCCTCGACCGTTCTTCGAAATCTAGCGAATACGCCATCACCAAGGCTCTTGCAGACACTATGGTCTTGAGGGCAAATTGTCAAGAGCTTCTTACATTATGCCTACGGCCTCCGGTTATCTACGGTGAAAGGGATGGCCAGCTGATTCCTGGTGTACTAGCTGTTCTCCGAGACAAAAAGACAAACATACAGTTAGGCGACAATACCAACCTCTATGATAGCATCTATGTGGGTAATGCTGCCTCAGCACACATTACAGCTGCGAAGGCTCTTTTGACGAACGATACGCCTAGATTGAAAGTGGATGGCGAAGCTTTTTTCGTCACCGATGACGCCCCAATCCCGTTCTGGGACTTTCAGCGCAAGATATGGGCTGCAGCGGGCGATGAAACACCGCTCACTAAGGTCTATGTGATCCCTGCTTGGATTGGTATGGCAATAGCTACCATGGTGGAGTATCTGTTCAGGGTTTTCACTCTTGACCAGAAGCTCCCGCCAAAGACCCTCAGGCGAGATGTGCTACAGTATGCCTTCACCAACAGGACGCTTTGTATCGACAAGGCCAAGGAGAGGCTCGGGTACAAGCCATTGATCGGTACTGATGAGGGTATCAAACGAGGTGTCCAATGGGCGCTCCAGAACCAGGCACACGAAGATGTGACGAAGGCTGGTATGGAACGAAAAAAAGACTAGCTTATTAGGTACGGAGAAACGTCAAGCATGGTTTCACCCGCACATTTCTTAACCTTTCCTCTAGTGATGTGCTATCTCCGGATTTGATCTACGATGTTTTAACCCCATCCGTAGATCCGAGTGGTGTATGCAAGCACGGGGAGGAGGCGTAGTGACGTTTCGTTCTAGTCATGATGACGGTGAAAAAGGAATTCTGTGCTCAGCCTTTCCGATCACTTGTCGAGTAATCTATGGGGCGCATGCAAGAAATCTGGTGACACCTCCTTTTAACATTGAATCGGCCAAAGCGGAGGCGCATACGGCGTTGCGGGGGGCTTTTCCAGTAATTCGATGCTTGCGGACAGTACATAATGTCAGCAGCCGGCTGCAAATTAGTTACCTGGAGCGTACTCAACCTAGAGCTAGACTCATGCAGTCTCATGGTTCCTCACTAGAGCTAGCGTCACGAATCTAGGTATATCCGAAAGTTACCTACCCTGGCAGCCTGATCCTTCATGTGAAACGTGGACAAACAAAACAGAACCATTTTCCATCCCTCCATCCCATAGCAGTCAAACATAGCTTGCAGTGAGAACAGGCTCAGGCCCACCATCAGAGCTGCGGCTTTTCGTTTATCCTATCTGTAACCGCCGCGGTGTCCATCGTCTATGCCCTGTCGTCATGGGAGTACTGCGCTAGATTCTCACAATGATTGTAAGCGTGGAGGCCTCACTGCGTTTTCCATCTGTCTGTTCATCGTTCCCTAGAATTTTCCACATGTTCATTCCTCATTCTGCGAAAGGTATTTGAGAGCGTTAGGATTTCGAAGCTACCTATCTCTGCCTAATATGATCTTTGGGGCTGTCTACGACTGTGATTTTTGCGCAGTCTGGTCTAAAATTTCTCCTTTATTCTTAATTGCCTTATTTTTCACAGTAAAGACATCTAAGGGAGGGGATCTGGCTTGCGCGGGATGATATGGTGAAGGTAGGAGTATGGGAATGTCCAGATGGGATACGTAAGTAAAGGTGTTACGGGCAAGAGACTGGCGGAATGGCTTCATAAGGGATTGGATGTTTTTGTCGCAGTTTAGAGATATATGAAGTTTTAAGTATGATGGTATTGTTGTGAACCTATGTGGTTGGTATACTGGGCTTGACTCTGGGTGGTATGGCTACGCCAATGTGCTATGGAGTGGGTTCTTCTTGGCTGAGAGCTTCAAGTGCGTAAGGTTTCATTGCTGTAGTGTCATCACAGACGGCGTCGACCAAGAGATGTGGAGGGTTCCCTAGATGGATCGGAGGGCTCATATTTTTGGATTTGGTTCGCACAATGTCTATGTCGTTTACTGATGAGTGGCTGAAGCTTGCCGATCATCATAAATCCCTTCCCCGCATGCTTTGTGTGATCACTAGATCTCCACGATATGACCCGTTGATACTTCCCACGCAGACAAATTCCGCGATAGTAAAATCGTCTAGGACGCGTCATCCTTTTCTTGTCGTATTGGCAATTGCTCTCCCATCTTGTCCAGCTCTTGTACTACTTCTTCGTAGTCAGGACGAAGTTCCAGTGCTCGATGGAAGCAGTGCCTTGCGTCCGAACTCGAGTCCTTCGCAAGGAAGATCAAGCCTTGGACGTATAACGCTTCAGGCATTAGGGTTTTGTGACCACTATCCAAATTAATGAAACTTTCGACCAGTGAAAGTGCTTCTGCGATATCTCCTATTTTCAAAAGGCAGAAGGCATGCTTCGTAGCCAAGTCGCTAAGCGGTATGAACACTCGAATGTAATGGTCCTTGTCCTCTGGATCCTTTTCACGAAAGTAAATCCAGTTCGAGTAGATACAATCCCTGTAAATTCTGGCAGCCTCCGAGTACTTCCCAAGGGCAACCTGACGACCTGCGTCTCGCTGGTGCGTACTGACCCTTTCCGCAAATTCCTCTTGATTCATGTATTGAGCCACCATCCGACGTTCAAGCTCCCTATCCGAAAGTTGGAAATGGTTCCCTTGGACTGAAGCACTTTCAGCTCTACGTATTCCGCGCAAGGTATGTAGTATTCTGTCGTGATGTAGAGTGTGCTTTTTGAAAATTTCGTGGATACTGATCACAAGCTGGAAGCGTTCTTGCCCGACGTGCGGAATGAGGTAATGGAGAGTGCAGTGTAGATCATGGACAGAGGCAATGATCCAGGACGGACGCTTTTTACTATAATCATGGGACGTCGAATGTATAGTGAAGTCGATTTCCATGGCAAAGTGACCACCAAAAGAAAAGTCGTCTATTTCACGAAAGATGGCGGGCGCCCGAGACGAAATATGCCGCGTTTCTGGGACATAAACTGGAAAATTGACTCTGAAGAGGATCCAACAGCTCTCGGTGTAAAATGTTTTCGACGCTTCCCTGTGCACTTGTTTATTGACACGTAGGATTGCAGGATCGAGGTCGTAGAAGTCTCCGTATCCAATCGTGGGAGGCAGAACCCCACGATAGATCTCGTCTCTGATTTCTCGAGGAAGTGCTAGCAAGGGTGAGGACTTTTCGATAGCGGCCATGATTTCTCTGCGCTTGCGTCAATGCGTGCTTGGGTAAGTGGCATCTCGATTCTCACACGCACTTACTTTCAACTTCGATCTAGAAGTCATTCACAATTGGCTGCTGATCTTGTCTCATACGAAATGCGATTGTGTCGGCCAGGAGACTATGTTGGTGGCTGATCGAAGTGGTCTGGCTCCAAATAAAGACGAGTTGCAGAGAGTGTGACTCACTGAGTCGAGTGACAAATAGGAGAGCTACGTTAGACATGCACAGACGAAGTTAGTGATGTTGTGCGTTGACTTCACTTCGGAAAAATTGGGATGTGTTATAGAGAATAAACGTGAGACACCAAGGATAATTGCTTTCTCCACGCTTATTCTGATTTACAGTACCCCACCTTTACCAAATTCATGCCACTAGAACATGGCTAAATGGCTGTTACGGCCGGTCTCTGAGTGAAATCAAGTTTTGCCTTTCATTAGGTTGTCGAAGATACCTAAACTTCATTTAAGGAGATCATCTTGCATCAACTCTCCTCTTTTATGCAGGCAATACGATAAAAAGTAACTGGCATGCTTGAGATTTGCCACTGTACTGTTGTTTTTGCATGATCGGTGTCCGTGTATTCTTACCGTAATCTGATGCTGGACTGTTCATATTGTCCTCCTGGCTCTCTTCCCACAGTCCCCTGCCTTGATAATTACTCTCAAATAGTACATCCTGGGGAACGACGGATATAGGAAAGACATGAAGTAAAGCAAACAAGTTTGAGTGGGAAGATGTTGTCTTTCTTGGCATCCCGTCAGAATAGAGCTAGACTAGATATGTACTAGTGCATGACCTCCGAAATCGAGAATTCTTCCTTGATTGAGGGCATTATAATACTTAATATCTCTTCGTCTGACAGGCACTATAGATTTTGGCCACCGCAAGCATGGTCAAACTCGCGGAAAATAAAGTCGTCGACATCGATGTAATGCCCGGGACGGACGAAGACAAACTCAAGGCTCAAGCAGATGCGCTTAGGTATGTACTTGCTCTCTACTTGGGTTCCTGAATGCCTCCCATGAGACTGTGGTTTCTCCTTTCAACCTCGCATGCTGACTCGCAACATCTAGTAAGCAAGGCGTCGACAACCTCCCTCCAGAAGCCCGTGAGCAAGTTCAGAGCGTAGCCCAAGGCGCAACAGGCGTAGGCCAAGACGCGCTCAACACCGTCGGTGGTGGCGTGAAAGGCGTTGTGGATACTGCTGGCAACACAGTCGGCACTCTCGGTGGTGGTCTTAGTGATACAGTCACCGGTATTGCTGGCGGTGTAGGTAACATGGCCAAGGGCGCTGGAGGGACTGTGCAAGCGGGATTCGGAGCAGGAAAAGAAGGCGGAGAATCAGCTGCGGACACGGCTGCTGATACTTCGAAAGAAGCTGCAGGAAAGGCTCAGGACATGGCTGGTGAGGCTGGAAGTAAAGCCAGCAAGACCACAGGGGATGTTGGAGGAAAGGCTTCTAATGCCGCTGGACAGGCTGGGGATACTGCGGCTCATACAGCTAGGAGTGCCAAAGATTCCGTAGGTTCTGCGGCAGAGGAGGGAAAGAAAGAGACTGGGCTCTAGGGAAACGACAACGTGAACGTGATGAGTTATGAGGTCCCGAAGTGAGTTAAGAGATTATGAGTTTGCGATGAGCAGATTGTATACGAGAACAGTCAAGATTGACGGAGCTGCTGGACGACATATGGGTTCCGAATTGATCGAGAATTTGAAAGATCTTGCATGCGATTCATCATTGCTCGCATTCTACCTTTTGATTTCGCACTAAATTGGATCAATGTTGCTTCGTGTATCAGCGAAAAGCTATATGCTATACTATGAGGGATCGGCGTCATCTGATCTGAGCATTCACTTCCCATTATCATTTTTCAGTCGCAAACCAAATATTCCAGGAGTGAATTATAGTAACGTCACATCGCGGCCCTTCCACCCAGATCTTCTTTCATCTCTTATCATAATTCTTGTTGACTCGATTTTTACCAAAATTCCAAAGTCGTTCAAGCCTTGTCAAACTGACATTTCAGTACAATGATCGAAACCATCGCCATCACGGCACCAGAAGAGAAGGAAGCAGAAATTATCGCCGTCACGGCACCAGAAGAGGAAGCAGAAATCATCGCCATCACGGCACCAGAAGAAAAGGAAGCAGAAACCATAACCCTCGATATTAAGCCAAATCAACAGTCTCACACACCACCCGACCCTATCATCATCACACCAACCAAAGAGCTAGACGCAAGAACAATAGCCCTCGACGCAGAAATCCTCACAGGTACGTCAACACCCCCACACCAACCCCCCAACCATCAAACCAACACAAACCAACCAACCCACCCCCAGCCCTCCACCCAACCGCCCGCATAACCAGAGCCTACGACACCACCACCACCCACCCCCCCCGCAAAATCCTCATCGAAACCCGCTCCCCCATCCCCGACCCCCCCGGAAACTTCCCAGACCACTGGACCGGCATCCACAAATCCCACCTCCTAACCCTCCACCCCCACCCCGCCCCCCTC